>CERG01015252.1_pt1 | contig 47444 bp, 50 predicted proteins | sample 530861 | NCBI WGS metagenome assembly CERG01 (sample SAMEA2621037, study PRJEB7988) | marine metagenome | biome: marine biome (ENVO:00000447); feature: deep chlorophyll maximum layer (ENVO:xxxxxxxx); material: "saline water (ENVO:00002010), including plankton (ENVO:xxxxxxxx)" | depth 50 m
GTCCAACCCCGACTTCGCGGGCCTGCACTTCACTGGCTCGACCGCCACCTTCCAGGGGCTCTGGCAGGAGATAGGGCTGGCACTGCCGGGGCTACGGTCATACCCGCGCATAGTGGGCGAGACGGGAGGCAAGGACTTCGTGGTCGCTCACCCGGACTGCGACAGGAGGGGCCTTCTAGTGGCCCTGCTCAGGGGGTCATTCGAGTATCAGGGGCAGAAGTGCTCAGCGGCAAGCCGCGCTTACGTCCCACGGTCCGTATGGGAGGGGATTTCAGAGAACCTGATAACGGAGATTGGCAAAATAAAGATGGGCGATGCCAGGGACTTCACTAACTTCATGACCGCGGTCATCGACAAGAGGGCGTTCGACAAGATCTCCGGATACATCGACAGGGCATCCGAGAGAGACACCTGCGAGATCGTCTGCGGAGGGGGGTATGACGACTCGGTAGGGTACTTCATCGAGCCAACGGTAATCGTAACCACCGATCCGGACTCCGAGTCCATGATAGAGGAGATATTCGGCCCCGTCCTGACAGTCTACCTCTACGACGACGAAGACTTCGAGAGCGTCCTAGAAGTATGTGACAAGGCTTCTCCCTACGCACTGACCGGTTCAATATTCTCGAGCTCCGAGGAGAACGTCCAGAAGGCCTACGAGGCCCTCAGGTTCACTGCCGGGAACTTCTACATCAACGACAAGCCAACCGGGGCCGTAGTGGCCCAGCAGCCATTCGGGGGGGCTAGGGCGTCTGGCACCAACGACAAGGCAGGGGGCCCCCTCAACCTGCTCCGGTGGATATCGCCACGCTCAGTCAAGAGGACCCTCGACATACCCCAGGACTGGACATACCCGTTCATGGGAGCGGACGAATGAGGTCCCAACATTGAATATCCTGTTTCCCAGGGGGGAAACGGGGGAGCTTAGTGCTGAGAGGTCGCCGCGAGGCGACGACCCCTTGACCTGATCTGGGTAATACCAGCGGAGGGAGAGAAATGGATACGAATATCGCATACGGATTGATGATTGCAACGCTGGGTGTCTTCGGTTACATCGGATACCAAGCATCGAATGCCAAGGAGATCGAGGCCGATGACTACCTCTCGGCCAGGGGCTCGCAGGACTGGCTGCGAATCGGGCTGAGCCTGTTCGCCTCCGGGATGGGGATATGGATCCTTTTCGGCCCATCGGAGGTCGGCTACTACGGCGGGTTCTGGGATGTAGTCGGCTACGCCGTCTCCGCGTCCATGCCATTCCTACTTCTGGCGTATGTCGGACCGATGATCCGCGAGAGGCTGCCGTCGGGAGTGACTCTGGCCGACTACGTGCGCATCCGCCTAGGCAGGCCAATGCAGGTCTACGTGGGGCTGATTTCGGTGCTATACATGTTCACCTTCCTGTTCGCCGAGTTCACTGCAATCGGCAAGGGGATGGAGACTCTCTCCGAGATGGAGCCGCTAATCCCCATGGCACTTGTTGGGATTGTCACCGCAGGGTACGTATCCAGAGGCGGCCTTCCAGCATCCCTAGCGACCGACAGAGTCCAGGCGTGGACCATCATGTTCCTCGTGGTGGTCCTCTTGCTCGTTCTTTTCGGCGGAGACATCGGGGGGCTGATTGATGATGCTAGGGCATACAACCCCGAAGACTCCTGGAGCATCGGGTCTATGTCGTACATGGAATCTTTCGATTCGGGCCTGGCTCTGATCATCGCTATCACCGCTGCTGAGATGTTCTCCCAGGGGAACTGGCAGCGGGCGTGGGCGTCTGAGTCCGACGAGGCCCTGGCCAAGGGGGCATGGCTCGCTGCGGCCCTCGTCCTCCCGCTGGTATTCGTGATGGGCGTCCTCGGGACCGTCGTCGCTGGGCAGGGGGCCGTTACCGACCCGTCTGCAGCCTTCTTCTACCTGATTGAGGATGCCGGTATTCTGTTTGTAGCCGCATTCATCGTCCTTGCAATCGCTCTGGTATGCTCCAGCGTCGATACCCTGCAAAATGCCATTGTGGCTTCGATATCAAGAGACCTCAGCGATAGCACGATGAGTCTGCAGAATGCGCGTTACTTGACAATCGGCATGATTCCCATAGCAATCTATCTGGCCACTGGCCCTACCGTTCCTTTCAGTGTCCCCATCATTGGATTGTTCACCTTCGATGCACTCGGTGTGTTTCAGATATTCCTCTTCGCCGACTTGTTAGCTGCAGCCACGGTTATGCCAGTCCTTCTCTCACTGTGGGGCGAGGTGTCGGCCAGAGGTGCACTACTGGGTGCAGTCTGTGGGTTGCTATCCGTAGTCGCATACGGCACATTCACAGAAGATCTTGGAACAGGCATATGGTATGTTTTCTCGCCTACAAACGAGTTCGGCCTAGCGAACCTGCACGTATTCCTCTCAGCGGTAATAGGCTCCTCCATCGTGACGGTCGCTGGGTCCTTCGCACTCCCTGACGATGAATGAGTGGCCCTTGCGCTTTGTTCATGAACGAACCCTGCCACGCGTGCTCGTGGATGGAAGGGCGCCACTGTCTATTCTCCTGCCCTGGAAGGGCGTGTGGAGGCCAATGTGGTCTCGCAGGGAGGACATGGGCGGGTGGATGTTCACCCTGTTCGTATTCGCATTGGGTGTGTCCTGCGTGGCGATCCCCTACTTCGCTTCAAACAACATCGCGGCAAGCTACCTTTCGACCGTCTGGGATCCCGAGATAGCCTTCGACCGAGACTTCCCCGTGATAAATTGGATGATCATCCCGTATGCCGCGCTGTACCTCTTCTACCCAGCGACACTCTTCATCGCCCCCCGTGATGACAGGGGCAGGATGGAGCTAGCACTGGGAATCCAGGGGCTAGCGCTCGCCACGATGCTGTGCGTCTTCTTCTTCATGGCGCTGCCTGCCGAGATCGATCTCAGGGACCAGCTCGACACCCATTGGCTGGACCACCCCCCCAACGCGTTGGAGGACGCGCTCTTCGGCTTCATCCACTTCTCCGACAATCCCTGGAACGCTTGGCCGAGCCTCCACATCGTCCACTCGTACCTGCTCGCCAGGCTGATGACCTTCTGGGTCGTCAGGGAGCACCCGGAGAGCAAGGCAGCTTCCGCGTTCATCGCCATACTGTGGATCGAGTGGGTGCTGCTATGCATAAGCATCCTCGCCACCAAGCAGCACTACCTGTTCGACCTGTTCACCGGCGCATTGGTGGGAGTGGTTTGCTGGAGGCTCTTCCTGCCCGTCATGGAGATGGTGGAGCGCAAGGGGCCATCAGAGATGGCCACCGAGAGCGGCTGGCAGGACTAGTTGTTGTAGACTATCGGAAGGAAGGCGTTAGCCGCCGACTCGCAAGCATTCGCAACGTCGTCCATCCTCTGTAGGACCCTGTACATGTGCATGGCTGCGAGAGCCTCATCGTCTCCCTCGCTGAAGACCAGGGACGCTGCCCTGCCCTCGACTAGATCTGCATCGTGCTCGGCCAGGTTCACCTTGTCAATCAGCTCGCCTAGCTTCTCGCGACCCGCCTTGGTGTACCCGGAAAGGGTCAGGTCACGGAGTGCGGTGACCGACTCCTCGTAGAGTGAAGCGGTCTTTGCCACTGACTCTCCCATCTCCTTCAGGGCTTCCCTGGCCCCCTCATTCTCGTAAAGCGGCCTGAACGACAGCTGCTCAGCCACATTCTGCGCATAGTCCGCTATCCTGTCCTGCTTGCTCAGCATCTCCATGAAGTCCTCCGACCTCAGGAGGAGGCTCCACTGGCCAGAGCCAATCGCCTTCCTCAGGTCGTTCTTGATGTTGTCAGCCCTGAGCTCAGCGGCCACAGTGGCCTCTATCTCCTCAGACGGGTCCTTTCCGTCAGCAGCGGCATTGACAGCGACCAGCATGTGCTCAACGGTCTCGTTCACCGCCTCAGCATGAGTGTGGAACAGCTCGAAGTAGGTAGGGGACCCGACCTCGGGGCCGCCACCAACCTCAGCGAGGGCGTCCTCGACGTAGATCTCATCGTCGCGCGTGCTCCAAATCACGTAACCAACACCGGCTAGAGCAATTGGTATCACCACCAGTAGCTTGATCGGATCAGAAGCAACGGCGACGAATATCAATATCGAGCCGAATCCAGCAGCTGGGAGGCTCGCGACCCATGAAGCGAAGATCTTGCCGAACACCCTGAAGTCGACAGCCTTCGCGCCCCCAGCCAGGCCAACGCCGACCACTGCTCCGACCAGCGTGTGAGTGGTCGAGACAGGTACTGCGAGGAAGGGCATCGAGAAGATCAGTATGGTGGTCGCGGCCCCGAACTCGGCAGCGAATCCCCTCGTGGGCGTGATGTCAGTGATCTTGGTCCCTATGGTGTCCATGACCCTCCATCCCCAGGTCATAACACCAATCGCTATTCCAGCGCTCCCGAGGAGCACCAGCCAAACGGGAACTTCAGCCGACTCGGCCAATTCCCCGCCGCTAGACAGGACCTGGTACACGGCGGCCATTGGCCCGATCGCGTTCGACCTGTCGTTAGCCCCATGGGCGAAGGCGACGTAGGCAGCGGTGATGACCTGCAGCCAGACGAAAATCCTCTCGACCCCGTGGAAGCCGTCCTCCTCTCCCTTGAACTCGTAGTTCCTCAGGACGTAACCGAGGACCGCTGCCGCAATTACAGCGACAATGCTGGCAAGAATCAGGCTGTTGATCGGGAACCAGGCGTTGGCGTCCATCGGGTTCCAGGAACCGTTCTCCTTGACTGGCAACCAGTCGTACTTGCTCTCAATCCACCCCTCTGACTGCGCCCTCGAGAAGAAACCCTTCAGGGCCTTGAACTGGAGCGCCAGCCCTAGGACGAAGAATGTCGGTATAGCCAGTATCGGTGCGAGCCACCTCGACCTCCCAATCGGGTCGTCGGCCTCGAGGATGGTCTCCCTAACTATGAAGAAAGTGAAGAACGCCAGGAGGGCGCCCATCAGCGGGCTAGCCACCCATGACATCACGACCTTCTGGATGACCCCCCAGTCGATCAGGGAGGTGTCATGCTGAACCTCGAGAACCAGCCCCACACCGACAATACCGCCGATTATGCTGTGAGTTGTGGATACGGGCAGCCCGTATCTGGTTGCTACGGTAAGCCAAACCGCGGCAGCCATCATGGCCGCAATGAACCCGTACATCAGATCGTTCGCGAAGCTTTCCGTGACCGTCTCGAAGTCCACAGAGAGGATGCCCTTTCGCACGGTGTCCGTAACCGCGTCACCAGCGAAGAACGCACCTGCGAACTCGAATATGGCGGCTATGATCACTGCCTGCTTGAGCGTAAGGGCCCTTGACCCGACAGACGTACCCATTGCATTGGCAACATCATTAGCTCCGATGTTCCATGCCATGTAGGCACAAACCACCAGAGATACAATCAGGACTAGACTCATTATCGGTTCCATGACCCCTTGCGATAAATGACAGGTATATTGATTTACAAATATATTTTCTATATAGTTATCTTAATATCGTTACACTAGACGGCTACTATAACTATTTATTTAGACTCCACCTCGGAAGTACGTGAATCATGAGGGAGCACCTAAGTCAGAGGTAAGGAGATTACAACAGACTGGTGGTTCCACATTCATAGTCAGTCTGCCTAAGAAGTGGGTTACAGAACATGGTTTGGCTGCCAAGGACCACGTGCGAATAGAGTGGCGTCCATCGGGAACCCTGAGAGTGATTCCAGAAGCATCATCCATTAGCAGACGTAGGGAGGTGGCAATAGATCTTGATGATGTTCCAGAGAACATGGTGTTCGATCACCTAGTAGCAGCTTATTTGGCAGGCACTCAGGTGATTAGAATACGTTCAAACTCCGGATTCTCTCGAACAGAGAGGAAGATATTCCGGAAATTCGTCAATACCTCAAGAGGCGTCGACATATCATCGGAAAGTGAAAACTCGATAGATATGATAAGTCTACTGAGTCCTTCGGAGATGCCACTCTACTCAAGTCTGAATAGGATGTATCTCCTAATCCTGAGTCAAATTAGAGATGTCGTAGACGTTCTTGGAGGTTCAGATAAGGAAGTTCTAGAGGACTGCCATGAAAGAGAGCAGGAGGTGGACGCGATCAGGCTACTTCTTGAGAGGCAGGTAGGGCAGATATTGGAGTCTGCTAGTATCGAGGACTCATTGGGGACTTCGAGATGGGAGGCGTCGGAATTGGGAAAAGTCGTCAGGACGATGGAAAGAATGGGCGATCACTCATATGCTCTTTGCAAATTAACTTTGGAGAGGGAGGACAGCAGTCAATTGTCGATCGAAGAAACACCCTTGGATGCAATTCCGGTGTGGCAGGAATCGATTAAACTCCTTATCTCTAACTTTCGGAAGAGAAAGGTATCCGAGATTCACTTGGCCAAGGAGAGACTTTCTTCAGCCTTAGTGGGTCTCGAGGATTTCGAGACAGAACTCAGATCTAGTTCTATGGAAATCTCAGAAGCCCTATTCCTGGACCGTATTTCTGAGTCTCTGAGGAGGATATGTGCCTATTCCATAAACATGAGCGAGATTTTACTGAATATTCAATCTCACAGAGATTCCTTTGAGGTTTCTTCCCCTCAATTAGGTAGAATTTAGGCCACTGACTCGAGTATGTAGAAAGCACCGCTGGCAACTATTCCCGACATCACAATCTTACGGATCAACTCCGACTTCATTGTCTCCAACCACCTCTTGCCAACCCTGACTCCAAGCAGGGCTGCTACCACCAAAATGGCAGTCAGTTGGAGGTGCTCCACAATCTCGTCCGGCCTGAAGAACAGGTAGACGGGAATCCGCGATAGGTCCACGCAAAGCGCCAGGACGCTAGCCGTGGCGGCGTACGCCATCTTGTCGCTCAGCCTCCTCGTCAGGAACATCGCCCTAAGGGCGCCCTGGTGCCCTGAAAGGCCCCCCATGAATCCGGAACCGAAGCCACCCACCCTGTCATTCGCCTCAGGAATCCTGTACCCGGTCCACGACTCGCTGAGGGTGAGTATCGGCAGCAGCACCAGGAAGACGCCTATCACGGCCAGCAACGGGTCCTGCGGTACCTGGTTCTGAAGCAGCGCCCCTATGATTGACCCCGCGACCAGCCATACCCCGTAGTGCCGGAACGCGGAGAGGTCGACGCTTTCCCTCAGTGCAACGAACTTCCCGGCGTTGTGGGCGCCATGGACCACCGCAACGACGGCAACCGCCTCGTGGGGCCCCATCATCAGGAGAACAACCGGCGTCAGCATGGTCGACAGCCCGAACCCGGCAGGCACCGTCAGCGCGGCCGCTAGGAAGCAACCGAGGAAAGCGAGCACCACCATCTCCATTCTCGCACCTACCCGAGGATCCCCGAGACCAGTGCCGGCTGGGTCAGGTAGGCGAGGAGCCCCGCACCTGCGAACATCATCATCCAGGCGCCCGTGGCCTTTACGACCCCTGTCGACCTCCTGAGGAAGTCAAGCATGGCCTGCCTGCCAGTCCCTACGAGGGCGGTCACGGTGACCATCAGGATGGTGGCGGAGAGTATCAGGCCCAGCATGCCCGAGAGGAATGCGCCGTCACCGACCACAGTGAGCCATGCTACGAACGGGAACACGGCCGCCGCCGTGCAGTCCACAGAGGCGGCGCTGTACCCTATGCCCCACAGGAACATGTTCCTGCGCGGAGTGAATCTCTCGTCGGACTCGTCAGTCTGGTACTTGTCCAGCGCCCTCTGGACCCATGCCAAGAGGTGGGACGTCCATCCGAGCAGCATCATCCCGCCCAGGATGAGCAGCAGCCATGCTATCGCCACCGCGATGTCGTGCAGGGCCCCCGAGAGGTCAACGATCCCGTCCAAGCCGAAGATTATCGCTCCTACCACCGTGAAGAACGCCAGTTGCCCGAGGGCAGCGAACAGGCCCACCTCGACGGGCCTCGGCATGCTACCGGTTATCTTGCCCGCCTCGATCAGCTCGTCCTGCCTCATTCCGAGGTTCAGGTAGTAGGTGATGTACGACGGGAGTACGGGGAACGCGCAGGGGGAGAAGTAGACCAGCACCCCTAGGAAAAGCCCGATCAGGAACACGCCCGCCATCGAGCTGTCGGGCTTCTCTATGCCGAACCTGAGTGACTCGGCATCCCCCTCGTTAGCCCTCTCGATCGCTGAATCGAAGGAGGACCAGCCATCGAGTGGCGTCCCAGTGCCCTCCTTGGCGACCGCATACCCCTCGTGGTCTATCACAAGGACGAGGGGGATGGCCTGTGCGAAGTAGTGCTCGACCAAGTCTCCCCTGGTGCCGTCATCGAGGATCACGGAATCGGGCCCACCGTTCGCAACCGGCCAACTCATGTGCTTGTCAGAATCCGAGTCTCCGAAGGTCGAGTTTATCCTGTCGAAGTCCTCGTACGCGTACCAAGTTGCCACGGACAGGGCGACGACCGGGTACTCCCCTTCGAGAGCCCCCCATTCTTCGATGCGCTGGTCGATGTGCTCCTGGACGTAGTGGCAGTTGGCGCAATCCACCGCCATGAAGTCTAGCACGATCACGCTGCCCCTGAGGTCGCTCAGCCTGATCATTCCCGAATCATCGGCGATGGCATCGTCGATACCGGTCCTGTTCATCGATTCGACCTCGAAGTCCGGGCTGACCTCGACTACGTCACTTACGCCGTATGCCGACGAGGACAACCCGAAAAGGCTGAGCGATGAGTACCCGATAATGCAGAACAGAACGACGCCCACGCCGAACCCTTTCCAGGTGTCCCTTTCCCTGAGGACCCCGAAGTCCAGACCCGCAGCCATGTTTGTCCGAATCGGGCCGGACTTTTGATTCCGGCGGGAGATGGCGCCCCAGTCGCGTCATCATGCTTATCGTGAGGGCTCAGCCCGCATGGACCCGGGGCTCGTGGTCTAGGGGTTATGACGTCGCCTTCACATGGCGAAGATCGCAGGTTCAATTCCTGCCGAGCCCACCATTCATCTCAGAATGTCGTCAAGTAGGGACGATGCGCCTATCCTGAGCCTCGACGGGCCGGAGATGTCCGCCTCATTGGAGTCCACGATTTCGATCAGCCTCTCGACGTCCCCCCTGACTCTAATTCCGCCTGATAGCTTGACTCCCCTGTCCTCTCCCATCGTTACGGAATGACGCTTGACCTCGAAAGACAGTAGCCGTGCGTCCTCATCGCTGCATCCTCCCCTCATGCCCGTGCAGCTCTTCACGAAGTCAGCGCCAGTTGCCAGTACCATGCGAGTCACTGCCCTGATGGCGTGCTCTCCCAGAAGGGGGGTCTCGATGATTACCTTGAGCGTCCGGCCTGAAGACGCCTGCCTCATGGCCTCGAGCAGGGACAGGTCTTGCTCCCCGGGGAAGTCGTCGGAGTCCCGGGGCTCTAGGACGCAGTCTATCTCGTCCGCCCCTGACCTCACTGCATCCTCTATCGACTCGCGAATCGACGTAGCGTCGTCCCCCCCGACGGGGAATCCGCCGGCCACGGCAGCCACGGAGATCCCGTCATCCAGCATCCCCCTGACCAGCTCAACGTGCTCGGAGAATACGCACACGGCGGCGGGCCCGTGCTCGTTGGCCCTGTCACATATCCTTCTCAGATCGGCCTCGGAGGCATCGTGGTCCAGCAATGTGAGGTCCAGGATGTCGAGAATATCCCTCGTATCCATGGAAACGCTCACCCGTGTCTCGCCTCGAAATCCCTCATGAAGGAAACCAAAGCCTCTACGCTGTCTATTGTGCATCCGTTGTACATGCTCGCCCTGATTCCTCCGACGCTCCGATGGCCCTTCAGGCCGCCCATTCCAGCGGCGACGGCCTCCTCCAGGAATGCTGGCTCCAGGCTCTGGTCGGCTAGCCTCCAGGTGACGTTCATGACTGATCTCGATCCGGCTTCGGCATGAGGGGCCCAGAATGAGGTCCTATCCAGCTCATCGTAGAGTAGCGTTGCCTTCCTCCTGTTCCTATCTATGGCCCCTTCCAAACCCCCGTTCCTCTCGACCCAAGCCATTACCCTGTCCAGGACGAAGATGCCGAATGTGTTGGGGGTGTTGAACATGGATCCCTTGGACACGTGGGTCCTGTAGTCCATCATCGTGGGAAGCCCATCCCCTATCTTGGAAATTGCCCAGGGGGAGATGATCACCAGGGTGACCCCGCTCGGCCCCAGGTTCTTCTGGGCCCCTGCATAGACGAGGTCATGGGATGAGATGTCCAGTGGGACTCCGCAGATGTCCGAGCTTGCATCCACCACCCTAGGCTTACCCCCACTGTCCGGAAGGTGGTGGAACTGTGTTCCGAAGAGGGTGTTGTTCGAGGTGTAGTGGACGTAGTCAGCATCGTCCCTGATGACGTAGTCGCCGTTACTGGGGACAGAAACGAATCCGTCTCCCGACCCATCCCAGGCTGATTGCACATCACCAACCCTGCCGGCCTCCTTGATGGCCTTCTGGGACCATCCGCCAGTTACTAGGAAGTCCGCCTTTCCAGCCTCCCCGAGCAAATTTAGGGCGGTCATGTAGAACTGGGTTGAGGCACCGCCCTGGAGGAATAGGACATGGTAGTCACCGGGCACGGAAAGAACCCTCCTCACCCTTTCCTCGGCCGAGTCTATTACGCTCTGGAAGACTTCGCTCCTATGGGACACTTCCAGTAGCCCGAAGCCACTGTCGGATAGATTAGGAAGCGCCTCGGCTACTTCGGACACCACTTCGAGTGGGAGCACCGCTGGCCCCGCACCGAAATTGTGCACTCTGCCCGCTCCAGTCATGCTTGGACGTGCAATCCCCGGTCTTTCAGCCCATCGGAGGGCACGACAGGGTTCATCTCCACTAGGCGAGACGCCGGGGCGTGCTCCGTATCGGCTTGGTCATGCTTCAGGGCGCGAGACACGCGCATATCGCCGCAATAGAGGCAGCGTCTTCGCGTTCTGGCATTATGGTGGAGATTCACGAGATCAGAAAACTCTCCGATCTTCAATCGTCCGACCCTCAAGCACTCGTTCTACCGGGCGGAGAGTCGACCACCATGAGGCTGACAGGACTCGACGAGGCATCGAATCTGCTTCCCGGGCTCTTCCAGTGGATCAGGGATAGGCCGACACTGCCCGTGCTGGGCACTTGTGCGGGAGCAATCCTCCTCTCGGACCCACAGGATGGGGGCTACCCACTGGTCGATGCCAGAATCGACCGCAATGCGTACGGCAGACAGTCCGACTCATTCCAAGACACTCTCTACTCGCCCCTATTGGGGTGCGACTTTCCCGGAGTTTTCATCAGGGCCCCGAGATTCATATCACACGATGCAGAGATCTCAGCGATGCACGGGGACGAGGTGGTCGGTGTGAGGACCGGTAATGTCGTAGCTCTCACATTCCACCCCGAGTTATCCGGTGACCCGGGGTTCCACGTCTGGCTTCTGGAGTCAGCCAAGGAGGCCTTTCAATGAGCATTCTGCCTCAGACTGTAGAGGTTGCAGAGACTGCCGATCTTGCAGATTGCGAGGGTTGCATACAATGCCAGATGGGCAGCAAACTGGTACTTTTCATAACGGGCAACTGCCATTGGAGGTGCGACTATTGCCCTCTCTCGGAGACCAGACGAGATATCGATTTCATGTACGCCAACGAAAGGCCCTGTGGGTCGTTCGACGAGGTAATCGAGGAGGCCCGGGCCATGCGAGCAACTGGGGCCGGGATCACAGGGGGAGACCCGTTAATGGCAAGGGAGAGGTCTTTGGAAGGAATCAGGGCCCTGAAGGAGGAGTTCGGACAAGAATTCCACCTCCATATGTACACCAGCATCCCATTCCGTCCGGAATGGGCCGCAGATTTCGCAGATGCGGGCCTCGATGAAATCCGCTTCCACTTCTTGGATTTGGAGGCAGACCAGTACAAAGAAACAATTGCAGCCTGCGCACGGTCCGGTATCCTGACTGGAGTCGAGCTCCCCTGCGAGCCAGACAAGGAGGAGGAATTGATGCAGATTCTGGAAGACCTGAGGGACTTCGATGTGAGCTTCCTGAACCTGAACGAGCTTGAGATAACTGTGGGGAACCACGACAACATGGAACTCAGGGGATTCAACTTGTCAACCGAGATTACCGCTGGTGCCGAGGGATCATCCGAGCTCGCACAATCCCTCAGGGACAGGGTGATGGCGGCTTCGATCGGCGCTAGAGACCCACTGGATGGAAAGGCCAGGGAGCCGTATGGATTCCACTTGAAGTACTGCACCTCGGTTTACAAGGATGCAGGCCAGATGAGGAGGAGATTCATGAGAAGGGGGGAGGCAACTATCGCACCGCATGAGACATTGAGCGATGATGCAACCTTGTTCTTCGGGGCAATTTACTCGTCGTTCGAAGATCACTCTGCTTGGGTCGAGGAAATTTCTGAATTCACCGGACTTCCGACTAGGTTCCTCCACTATGACCGGGATGAGGGCAGGATAGAGATGCCAATATCAGTCGCCGAGGAAATATCTGAAGACGCCGAAGCCCCTGTGGCAGTGATCGAGGTAACGCCTACTTTCGACCGTACTGAGGTGTCTCTCGTGTGGCTCAATGAACATAGGCCCTGATTTTCTACCACGTTGGGTTGATATGGCCCCGTCCCCCGCTATTCCATAGTGCCAGTCAAGTCAGTCGAACCCGGGGACAACTCGGTGAATCCCTACAGGAGGCTTTCAGCCTCTCAGATGGTCACTTGGCAGGCCTGTCCACGCCTCTGGTACTACAATTACATTCCAAGATTGAGGGGCCCCCTGCCGCCTCAGATTATCAGGGGCAATGCAGCAGAGTCCTGCATCTCAAAGGTCCTCAGGGACTCTCCCTCGATCGTCCCTGCTAACTCGGGAGACCTCCTGAAATCCCCGATTCTTGACGACGGGCGTCCCGCCTACGACTTCAGCGACCTTTGGCCCGCTCCTTCGCTGCTTCCAATGGATAGCTCCGAATGGCCATCCACCAGGGACTCTCTCGAGGAATGGGCCCTTTCTCGTGCAGATGCACATTTCCAGTCATCATGGGACGATGCAGTTGCAGATTGGGAGTCAATATCGAACAAGGTCGGATCATCGGAAGGGGCCAATGAGCAGGAATGCAGGGAGATGGTGGCCAACGGGATCAGAATGCACATTGACCAGGTAGAGGCTTGCATGAGGGCGGGAGGCGGACCACATGCAGAATCCTGGAGGCTGGGCAAGCACAGGCACAACTGGCCAGCCCCGGATGGCTTCCCACGAGTTTGGGAAGAGCCACATCCTTGCGCCCAGGAACCGGGTTCCGAGGTCTCATGGTGCGAGGCATGGGAGCTGGCCCGCCCATGGTTCGTAGATCCCGATTCTGGCTCATTCACGCAGACGACATCACACCCAGAAGGATGGTTCCAGGGCGAGTATGATTTGGTATACAGGTGGACTGGCAAACCCTCTGTTATAGACATCAAGGCTTCCAAAGGAAAGGGGGATAGGTCGGGAGGCTATATCGAGCAACTCCGGCTTTACGCATGGCTCTGGTGGGAAACTCACAACAGGGCCGAGGAAGTAGAGTCACTGGGGATTTGGTATCTTGGACCTGGCTCGGTCAAGGAAGTGCCACTGCCGACTCCAGAGGAACTAACCCAATACGGAGATGATCTGAAGGATGTGTACAACCTATTACATGCAAACGATCCTCAAATGGAGGACTGCCCTGCAGAACCATCTCCCCTCCGCTACTTCGACGAGGGGGGTAAGCCATCCAAGACCCCTATTGACCCGAATCCCCTGGCCAGATGTGTAAGATGCGATTTGAGAGGTGTCTGCGAGAATGGGGATCATGACCTAGAACTGCCCATGGAGGACAGGATCGAGAGATTCGGTCATGCATGGCCTATCACTCACATGGGCTCGTTGAAGACAAGGGTGGATGCGACAGGCACGGTCTCTGAAATCAGGGGGCCAAGGCTCGAGGATGACGGATCCATAGAATTGTCATTCAAGCTGTTGGATGGTTATGATAGGGCCAAGGTAAGACCTTCGAGATACGGCTCTCCGAGGAGTGTCACAAGGTCAATTTCAAACGACTGCAGAGTAGTGGTGAGGAATGCCATTCCATCAGTATGGAGGGGGGAGATGATTCTCGAGTTGGACGAAAAATCCTCAATCTCCCTGGCAGAAGAAGATGACTCTGAACCCATTGTTGAAATCGAGACAAGAGCCAGTATAGTTGGGAGGATCTGGTCGGTCGACGCGTTTCCAACTGGAGTGGGAGTTTCTAGGTGGTCAGTAACTCTGTTGGACAAATCTGGAATTGCAGGTGCTGTAGCATTCAAGCAGTTCATTCCGGTTACCGCTGCGAGCATGGGCAGAGGTGATGAGATAGCTATTCTGAATGGAGAAGTTGGGGAGTTCAACGGTCGTCCGCAGGTCAGAATAGGGCCCAATACCAGGGTTGTCCCACTTCGTTCTTCCAGCGACCTGCCTGACTTTTGATGGCGCCGAGAGAGGGATTTGAACCCCCGCGTCCAATGGACAGTGGATTTCGAATCCACCGCAATACCGGGCTATGCGATCTCGGCAGCAGACTCGCCACCTGCGAATCAAAGATAAGGCTGACTGGCCTGCCGGCAATGGATGAGGGTCGAGATAACGCACACTGGCCAAGTATTAGTCGTGGAATCCGAGAGCCCTTTGACGGTATCGGAAATCCTGAACTCCTTGGACATCCCACCCTCTACAGTCCTGGCAGTTTTCGAAGACACGATCGTGCCTCATACATCCTTGATCAATGACGACATCAGGCTAGATTTGATTGTCGTCTCATCTGGGGGTTAGCGAGCCGTCGAGCATGGCACCGTGCTCCACCCTCAACGGCGTATCTCCGACGGAGAAGATTTCCGCTGCTCCCCCGACTAGCGTGGCCAGGGCCCCATCCCACCTTAGGAAAGATCCCTCGAATAGCCCAATTACTGGTACCTGATTGTGCTGGTGGAACTCGGCAATCCTCCTCGCACGCGTCTCTCCGAAGTGGTGGATGATCTCGTCGCCCTCCTTCCACAGAATACTACCGGGGTGGTAATGTGGATTGATCTGGAAAGGTACGATGCCAAAGCCATGGAAGGAACTAGGCAATACCACTGGCATATCATTGGTGGTCATCATCGTCGGGCATGCCACGTTTGACCCAGCACTAATTCCGACATAGGGGGTTCCATGCAAAACCTTGTCCCTTATGGCTTCAACTAGCCCCTTCTCGTGGAGATCCCTCACTAGGAGGAAGGAATTACCTCCTCCGACATAGATTCCCTCAGCCTCCTTTATCGCATCTAACTCGTCTTCAGCATCATGGATTCCAACTAAGTCGAATGGCGCGCCTGAGGTGAACCTCTTGGCTCCTTCCAAGTAGGAATCATGATCATTGGATGCGTATGGGATGAAAAGGACCTTGGAAACACCCTCAAAAGTTCTGCTCATCTCATCCATGCAAAGCTTCCTTCGCTCTTCCGTACCTATCCCTCCACTTCCAAGTAGAACTTTCATGCCATCACCCAATCATGCATAGAAATCTCTGTGGGAGTCACTCTCATCAACCCCCATGGCCTCTTCCAATGTCCCCCCCACTTCGTAGGTTTCGAGCAGCTTCCTCGCTATCTCCTCAGTCGAGTCTAGATCCAAGTCAAGCTTCAGATCGAAAGCTTCCTGTATCCAGGAAGCGAGCCTATTTGCCGCTAGTACATCCGCGCTGGCCCCGATTGTATCCGCCACTAGACCTATGGAGCGAACGCCGATGATGGGTGAGAGAGAAACCAAGAGCCCCGCGATTCCAATCATGCCAGACTCCGGCTGTTCACGGCTAACCAGGATGTCATCGGCCTCTAAGGAAGAACGAACGGTTTCGTCCGCGCAAATCACATGAACACCCCTACTTTCAGCCTCTGTTGCGAGACCTGCAAGCACTAGGACCTGGTAAGTAGAACTCTCCTTGGCTAAATTAAGGATGGCCTCGGCTACCTCATGCTGCCCACCGGGTGTCATGGGCTGAAGCTCACCGCTGATCGTTACAATGGTCTTGCCATCTGGGAGCATGACCGAGCTAATCTCGAGTCTTGGCGGCCTCAGGAGCCCCTTCTCATCCAGAGTCGAGTGCGGGGGGAGATCGTGATTCAGGATCCAACCAAGGGTCCTAGAGGGGTGTTTAGAAATCAATGAGTCAACAAGGACCTTTCCCACATTGCCCACTCCGGGGACCGCTTCCAGTATAGCAGAATGCTCGGGAAGGCCATCCCCGACAAGCCAGTGAATGGTGGTTCTGCTCAACTCTCTTCCTCCGATTCTCCCTTTCCGGCAGAGGGCAATGATTCCACCCATTTCTCACTCCCCGCATCCTGCCTTTGCCTACGCCTAGCTCCCTGCGGGTCCTCAGGAGAATATTTGAGGGGGGAAGGAGGGGACATTGAAGACCCACATTCCTCGCATTTCGGCCCAAGTCCATAGGTTTCGCACTCCGCACAGTACTGCAATTTTGATCTAACCATGGTATTCCCAACTCGACCTGCCCCGCGGAAGGGTCAATGAACCATACGGATGTTATTCGCCTTCAAGCACGTTCTATGGACAGTGAGCCATCGACCGAAGACATCCTCTTTTCGACAGCTCCCGTTGCTGCCTGCCAAACTGATTCGGCCGCTTGGTAGTCGGGAGCCCTAATGTCCACACGGTAATGCGGCGCCCCATCATAGTAGCAAGTAAGTGTGACCTCTTCCAGACCCTCGGCGCAAGCCTCGGCATCCATCAGAGCGTCCCTGATTGCATAGACTCCCTCTTCTCCCCAGACTTGGATGTCTAATGTCCCTCTGATCTCTACAAATGGGGGCACGATGTTTTCTATGGCAAGTCCGGTTACAACTCCAATCCAATCTCCCTCGAATCCAGAATCAGAGAGTGCGTTCTCGTTTATTGCGCACTCCTCTAATGCCCCGTATAGAGTGCCAAAGACCTCTATCATTTCACCCGAAATAGCAGATGTCTTATCTTCGTCCCAGCCAATTCTTTCCGAGGCCACTCTCATGATCTGATTTGCCCGCTCCTCGTTTTTCCAGGACTGTACAGTCTCCCTTCTGCGTTCTTCTGATACGCTTTTGAGTGAAAGCTCAACCCTCCTCCTGTCCTTCTTGACCTGAATTACCTTGGCTACGACTCTTTGCCCCTCTCTGACATGGGCCCTGATGTTCTTAACCCATCCAGCTGCAATTTCACCCACGAACACGAAGCCCTCTTGGCCATCATACCCATCAAGAGTCAGGTATGCTCCATTTTGCTTAATGTCCTTGACAGTGCAAATTAGAAGATCCCCTTCTTCGGGCCAATCACCCTCTACATCTACTGCCAGTTCAATGCCCCCTTCACTCGAGGACTTCCACTATGGTGCTGCCTGACAGGTCAGCCTTTCCTCCAAGGGGCCTGGCTAGAGTGGCACCACACACTGAGCAAGATATCGCTGTTGAGGCCCTCTCGAAAATTTTGGTCTCCGCACCGCAGTCACGGCAACTAACTTTCAAGAACCTTCCAGCCATAATTTCCCCTCACTTGTCCACCAGTTCGAACTTCCTAGATCTCTTCCCTCTGGGTGAATGGGCCTTTCCTGTTTCGGTGCACCTGTAGACTAGGTTCACCCTCTTGGTCGGCTTATCTCCAGAAGGCTTAGGTCGAGGGAAACCCCTGTATCCGGATGTGACCTTCCTGAATCTCCTCTGGCCCCACTTCAGCTCGCTAGCGCGCCTCTTCTTGACGCGTTCCACTGTGTGTTCCGTGTGCTTGCCAGCAGAGGGGCTGTATCGCATTACCTTCCTCGGCATCTTGACCATATTTTGCACCTCTACGCAGTGTAGCGAGGCGGTCCACCGATGGCCCGTTTATGAAGTCTATCGAGCCTCATGTGTGTCTGCACACCTGCCAATTAGTACCCTTTCAAGAAAAAACGACTTGAATCAGCCCGCCTTCGCAGCGCTATGACTGAGTGGTGGCTGCAATGGTGGATCGGCCTTTTCATGGTAGTTTGCGGTTTCTCAATGGGTAGGATGGGTCCGGCATTCTCCAGATCTAAAATCGGTTACCCCCTGGCGCTTTTCGGACTAGCTCTGGCCTTTTTCTCGCCAGAGGGCCTCGTAGATAATGAGATAATGGCCTCAAGCACACTCAATCGTACGTTGTATTGGGCAATTCCCGGCTTAGTTGGGTGCTATACATTATCCAAAGGGGCGCCAATCTACAATGTGACCAAGCCCGCACTCCTGTTGGCCGGCTGGTCAATTGTGGCGATCTCTTGGTATGTCATGCTGAAGTATTCTGAACCATTTACTCACGAAATCACTTCGACCCTAGTCACAATTTTCGGTCTGTTAATCGTCTTTGTAGTTCACATAATGGCAGTTAGATTTGTAGAGTCGCGTCCATTAAGCGATGAGACGGTAGAACCTCTTTCTGAAAGCGAGAAAACGTATGTCACTACCGTACTATCGAGGAACCTAAAGAATATGGAGGATCAGTAGATGGCTGAAATTATTCTGACCCTTTCAGGGGCCTTGGTACTCGGATCATTACTGGTTCTAATCAACATATTTTCCGCTACTCACCCCTATCACAAACCACTCCCTCTGGTCATCTCATCACTGCTGGTAATGAGCGTTGGATTGTATATTTCTATGGCGACGGGTCCAGAGGGCGCGACAGTACTCGATTCTATGAGGCAATCAACTTCTCTGGCGATCACGGGTTTGATCGCGTCCTCTCCAGTACTCTTTGCAATACTTACGTTGTTAATGGTCCGAATTTCATTTGGGAGAAACCACTAATTCGGTCAGCGAATCTCCCTTTCCCGTCTACAGCAATGGGGGGTCCCTTGGGGGAACGCTGATAACACCCCGGTCGGTCGCCGCGCTGTCTTAAGGGGTGATTAGGTTGTCCAAGGGTACTCCAAGCATGGGTAAGAGGCAAAAGTCCACCCACATTAGATGCAGGAGATGCGGCAAGCACTCTTTCCACAAGACAAAGTCGGTTTGCTCAAGTTGTGGGTACGGCCAGACTTCCAAGATGAGGAAGTACAGGTGGAGCAAGCGTAACAGGACCATGGGGAGCAAGTGAGCCACACCCCGGAAAGTGCTAAGTCCCTAGTCCCAGAGCGACATTCGGTAGACGATGTGCGGGATCGTCGGAATTATTGGCCACCCCCAATCCCAAGTGGCCCCTTCCCTGTACGACGGACTTCTTGTTCTGCAGCACAGGGGGCAAGACGCAGCGGGAATAGTGACTAGTGACTCCAAAAATATATGCCACCGCAGGGCCAATGGATTGGTTCGTGATGTTTTCCGCCCAAAACACTCAGAGTCACTTCTTGGCTCGATGGGAATAGGTCACGTCAGATATCCAACCGCCGGGTCCAGCTCAGTATCCGAGGCACAGCCATTCTACACCAATACGCCATTTGGAGTCAGTCTTGCTCATAATGGTAATCTCAATAATACCCAAGATATCATCTCCAGCCTCCTAGAGTATGATCATAGGAGGATCAATACAAGTTCGGATTCCGAAGCCTTGCTAAATCTATTCGCTGCAGAGATTCAGAGGTCGCTGAATGGAAACCCGGGAGGGATAGAGTCATTGTCCGATGATGACATATTCAGAGCGGTTGAGAGGGTTCACCTTAGGGCCGAGGGTAGCTATAGCGTAGTCACGATGATCACGGGTTGGGGCATTATCGCCTTCAGGGATCCGAATGGGATCAGACCTCTTTGCATAGGAAGCAATACTGTGGACGGATTTACTGAGAGGGTCGTGGCTTCAGAGAGTGTGGTTTGTAAGGCTCTGGGGTTCAACCATGACGGAGATGTCTCTCCCGGCGAAGCTGTGATAGTCAGGATGAATGGTGACCTGTCACGAAAGGTCTGCTCCGATAAAGTAGACCATCACCCCTGCATTTTTGAGCATGTATATTTCGCTAGACCGGACTCCGTTATGGATGGCATTTCAGTCCACTCATCAAGGCTGAGGATGGGCGCTACTTTAGCGAGGAAAATATCTTCCGAACACCCCGATCATGGAATAGAAGCCGTTATTCCCGTACCGGATAGTGGAAGGATAGCCGCACTCGATTTGGCTAGGGAACTTGGAGTTCCATATAGGGAGGGCTTCGTAAAGAATAGGTACATTGGAAGAACCTTCATCATGCCAGGACAGACAATCAGAAAGGACTCTGTTAGGAAGAAACTCAATACAATCGAGGGAGAATTCCATGGGAAAACCGTACTTATAGTGGATGACAGTATTGTCAGAGGGAATACATCTCGAAGAATCGTCAACATGGCAAGGGAGGCCGGTGCGACAAGAGTTTTCTTCGCATCTTGCTCCCCTCCCATTGTTCACCCAAATGTGTATGGCATAGACATGCCAGCTAAATCGGAGTATGTCGCACACGGTCGATCAGTTGAAGAGATCGGCGAAGCCATAGGTGCGGATTGGCTAGTCTACCAAGACCTGCAAGACCTAGTCAAGGCATGTCTAGGTGACGAATCAGAAGGGCCCGCCAATTTCGACTGCTCTTGCTTCGATGGGGTCTATGTCACAGGGGGAATCACAGAAGAGTACCTAGAAAGGATAGAGCGCCTCAGGAATGACGATGTGAAAAACAAGGTACAGGTTTGAGCAGACATTCGCCAACATGAAGGCATGTATCGCCTTCACAACAAATGTGCAGCCGACTATCGGGCCAGTCATATCGGTTCAAATCGATGAATATCCTAGTAGTTGGTGCACAATTAAAGACTCAATAATGTGCATCGGCTTCGAATCTGGGAGAATATCCTATCTCGACTCATCTGGAGAATTTCTGCAAGACATTTCCATAGAAGGGCCAGTAGTAGGTCTAGTTGCAACAGATGATGGACTCATCGCTGCTTCTGGCACGAAAGGCCTTTTTTCCATGGGTGGGATTGAGTGGGAACTAAAGTTTGACTCGGGCTGTGAATCAATTATTCCATCAAATAGCGGTGTTTTCGCTGTCGATGGTTCTGGGAATATCCTACATGTGTCGTCGGGGGGAGATGTCATGAATAGTAGGCACATTGGACCCGTAGACATAATCGAAGCTTCTGAAAACGGACTATTGATTGGCCTAGGTTTAATCGACGGAAGACTCATGATTCTGGATGAGGATCTTCAGATCTTACACGAGTCACTCCCTGCGGATGATGACGTTGAAACTATTTCGTGCATCCAATTCAGGACTGATGAGATATTGATAGTTGGGAGAAACTCACTCGGAATGACAGTAGATGATCGCCCAGAAAATAGGTTGGAGTGCTGGAGCCATGTCAATGGTATGATAAACACCTCTGAGATGCCATCTAAGCCAACTTCTTTCTGTGCCACGGAGGATGGGGTGATGGTGGGATGCTTCAATGGGGAATTGGTCTATTTGACCATCGGGATAGAAGGCCATGAGATTATTTCTCAGATGGATTACAAGATTAGCGACATTACACGGTGGGGAAATACGTTTCTCGTATCCTATTGGTTCGAGACGTCAAGAATTTCCTCAGATGGGGTCATATTATGGCAATTTGAGAACCATGGTATTGTGGAGGGAGTAATGCCCCTCGATAATGGATTAGTTGCAATTTTCGGCGACGATAAGAAGTCGAGAGGGCCATCACCAATCCAATTAATCGACCCCGAATCTCCTCCAATAGTCGAGGAGAACCTGGATTTCATAGAGTATGGCGTCAATCCCGGTGGTTCGGAATTCTCCGGTGGGCTGACAGAGGACGAACTAGATATCGTGTCTAGGAGGGGGGATGACTCCAGTCATGGAGATGGGCTCATGGAGACTCTGAATGAGGAAATTGAAATCTCTCTCGATGACGATCCAGTGGAGGTGGACGCATTGTCTGAGTTGATTGAGTCAGCTAAGTCACTAAACATCCCTCCCGTAGCAGATGCAGGTGATGACAGAACCATCAACTCGGATGAGGGGGGGAAGGCGACAATTCTCTTGGATGGCTCCAGGTCATACGATCCCGATGGCAATATCTCAGATTGGCTGTGGCTGGACAGGGATGGCAAGGAAATTGGAGATACCCCCCAATTGAGAGTAAGAATATCAAGGGGCGTCCACAACTTTTCATTGCTTGTAATTGATGATGGCGGAGCACAGTCAAGAGCCAGCATAACGATACAAGTTAGGTAACTACAATTTCGCGAACTCTTCTTTGAGAGGGGGAAGTGCATCCTCCCAAGTTGAGACTATCCCGTAGTCAGCCACACCAAATATGGGGGCGTCAGCATCCTTGTTGATTGCTACAATGTACTTGCTCGAACGCATCCCAGCCAAGTGCTGAATAGCACCACTGATCCCCACTGCTATGTACAGGCGCGGATTCACGGTCTTCCCCGTTTGCCCAACTTGCATGCCATGTGGAATTTCGTCCCATGTATCTACTGCGGCCCTACTAGCCCCAACTGCAGCGCCGACGATATCGGCTATTTCGTACAGATGGGAGAAGTTGGATGGGTCTCCCATGCCCCTACCTCCCGAGATGATGATGTCAGCTTCGGCCACATCAAGCCTCTCGCTAGCCTTGGCAAGAGCTTCCTTCACGGCTACGCCAATGTTGGAGGAATTGTTCACCGTGGAAATACCAGCATTGCCATCGGAACCAGGTGACTCAAATGCATTCTGTCTGACTGTAATCGCACAGGGCGGAGAAACAACGGAGGTCTCTATCGCCTTCCCCGAGTAGATCGGTCTAGTGACTCTTATCCCATTTTCAAGACCCGTGGCATCTTGAATTATTGGAATATTTCTAATTGCTGCAATCTGGGCAAGAACTTCTCTTCCGTGTGCAGATGAGGATGTCATAACAACTCCTTCGCATAGCGGAGAAAGTGCATCGGCCCATGCGCCGCTGTCGAATGTTCCAAAGCATTCCCCCTCGGCTGAAATCACCTTCGTGACGCCACTAATGGTCGATGCTTCGGACGTACCTATTCCCCCTGGACAAATTACTGTGGGTGCTCCCCCCATCGAGCAGGCAGCACCGACTAGTTGTGCAGTTACAGGGTGAAGGGCATCTCCAGTAGTTTCAGCGATTATCGTTACTTCCATTTTACCACCTCATATGACATTGGCCTCATCCCTCAACTTGGAAACTACAGTTGGGACGGATTCTGCGCCCTCGAATTTCTGCCCAGGAGGTTTCTCAGCAGGTGCAGAGTGCGATTCTAAAGAGACCCTGGGGCTATCGATCGTTACACCAAGATCCTCAGGTGTCCACGTCTCGACAGCCTTCTTCTTTGCCATCATTATGCCTCTGACATTAGGACGCCTCATTTCAGTGGTGGCCTTATCGAAGGCGAATAGACATGGCTTGGAAACCGAAACCTTCTCGTTGCCTGAGGGACTTGTCCTCATTGCCACGAAACCATCCCCCTCGACGGAAACCTCGGAGACCATTCCGACGCATGTGAAATCGAGGATGCTAGCAACGCCTGGGCCCGTAGAGCCTGCGTTAGTGTCAGCTGCCTGCTTGCCGCAGAGGACAACTTCCGCTCCCGTCCTTCGCACAGCAGAAGCAAGGAGGCTCTGAATGTTCGAGCTGTCAATTCCAGAATCATCGGAAACGATGTGAACCAGTGAATCGGCTCCAACTGCAGCAGCGTCGGTAAGAATCTTGGATGCCCTGGCTGGGCCACATGTAATCGCAACAAGATCCCCTCCCCCGGACTCTTTCAGCTGGAGGGCGTACTCAAGAGCATATTCATCGTACGGGCTCATCGACCACTTGCCAACAGCTGCCTCATCTACCCTGCCCCCGGAGACAGTAATCCTTGCAGTGGTATCTGGAACTTGCTTTAGTAGAACTGCTATTGTCATGATATCCCTGCGAGCCTACGACTGGCGCCCCCTCTATCAAGATTCACCCGTGGGAATTAGTATGGCGCCACCGACTATTCCAGAGTACGGGTGAATGCCTGGATACCGGTGATATGTCTTCCAAGTATCAGATTGTGGATATCGTGTGTCCCCTCATAGGTTTTCACAGACTCCAGATTCGCCATGTGCCTCATTACCGGATACTCATCTAGAATCCCATTAGCACCGTGGATATCCCTGGCGACGCGAGCAATCTCAAGAGCGATATCGACATTATTCATCTTGGCTAAAGAGATATGTTCAGGAATCCATGTGCCCGCATCTTTCTTTTGCGAAAGGTGGTAGGCCAGAAGTTGGGCCTTCGTAATCTCCCTGAGCATCCATGATAGTTTGTTCTGGACTAATTGGTATGATGCGATCGGATAATCGAATTGAATCCTGCTCATTGCATACTCCTTGGCAGAGTCGAAGCAGGCTTGAGCAGAACCAATGGCCCCCCATGAGATTCCGTATCTAGCGTTATTTAGGCAAGAAAATGGTCCTCTGAGTCCCTTAACGCCGGGTAGGAGCCTATCCTTGGGTATTTTGCAGTCCTGGAAAACCAACTCACTGGTGACCGATGCCTTCAGTGAATGCTTCCCCTTCATTTCAGGTGCCGTGAAGCCCTCATCGTCCTTCTCGACGATGAACCCTCTAATGACCCCATCGAGCTTGGCCCAAACGACTGCAACTTGGGCTATAGTGCCGTTTGTAATCCACATCTTCGCCCCGTTCAATAGATAGTGATCACCCATATCCTCGGCCTTGGTTATCATGTCACCGGGATTGGACCCATAGTCGGGCTCAGTCAGGCCAAAGCACCCAATCCACTCTCCGCTAGCCATCTTTGGGAGATAGTGATTTTTCTGCTCCTCCGAGCCAAAGTCCCAGATCGGATACATTGCGAGAGAGCCCTGAACTGATGCGAAAGAACGTAGTCCGCTATCCCCTCTCTCTAGCTCCCTGCATATCACTCCGTACGCAGTGTATGAAAGGCCCGGGCAACCATATCCCTTCAAGGGGGCGCCAAGCACTCCCATGTTGCCTAACTCGACCCTCCATTCATCGGGAAACTCTCCGTCCCTGCAGGCCTGTTCGATCTTAGGCAAGACCTCGTTATCAACGAAGTCTCTTACCATGTCCCTGACCATTCTTTCCTCCTCTGTCAACAACGAGTCGACATCGTAGAAGTCTAGAGCGTCGTACGGCATGTTCTCGTGTCGCTGCGAACGCAGTTACCTCATCAAGGTATGGCAGTGGCAGTGCCTTATTTCCTGCCTCTGCTTCTACGTCTGGAGTCTCTCTTGGAGAACTCCTTTTCCTCATCTGAGCCGATTTTCATAGTGACCCAGTGACTAAGACGTGGCGACATTGACATCAATATGCTGAGGACTACCCCAAAGATGACCAGGGGGAATGCAATCATGATTACTAGCCCCATCAGTCCGCCGATCCAAGAATCATCTGGGGGAGGGTGGAAACTGAGGATTGTGCCCCTATCGGTTAAGATCCATCCACTGTCCCTGTCAGTCGCCCAAGTCGCAACGATCCTCTCTCCCGATACCGTGGAGTCAAAATCAACCACATCCGAGTTTTCTAGCCATGGGAAAGATGCATTGAGCCCAGTATCGTGTTCGACAAGCGAGAATGGCGTTAGGGATATTATCGACCTATCTTCGTGTTGATCTTCTATGCCGGTGAATATCCCTCCAGCACCTGTAATTTCGCTAATACTGACTGTGGATGAAGAAGGACTAGTCGCATCTAGGTCAACCATCCCTATGGCATCCTCAGAGGTAAATACGCAGACATCCTCCGTCATCGGGCAAACTAATCCGTTCCATGGGTATATGCCCCCTCCTACCCAGTGTACAGCGTGGTCCCTGTCGATAATCGCTATTCCGTCATATGTTGTGCCGACCACACAAAGGAGAATTTCTCCATGACACTCGATTTCCGTTATCTTACTGCCCGTTCCAAGACCCTCTAGGGTATGCACTTCGGCCCCTCCGTCGCTGGAAGCCCTCATCCTCCATATTGTACCGTCGTCGGATCCAACGTAAGCCCAAGATCCCCCTTGGTTCCAAGCGACAGCAGTTAGGGTGGATTCACCGAACTCATCGTGGCCCCCTGCATCAGTGACGGAGTGATCTTCGGTCGCGTACCTAAGGACCGCCCCCCCTTCTCCCACTACTAGTGCAGTAAGGCCACCCGGGTGGTAGTCAGCGTCATTTAGCACGGTCTCCCCTACCACCGGCATAGGCACCTGTATCGATGGATCGGCCGCATTGATCATTTTCATCATGGACTCTTCGCCGTATGCAAGTACCCACCTCCCCGAGGGATCGAGAGTCGCACCATTGAGTCCCAAATCAGTAGAAGACAGACTATCCATCTCATCAAGCACTACAGCGGACTCAGCATACACCGGAGCAGCCGAGAATAAAGTTGCAGATAGCAATATCAATGCCAAAGACGACGCTCTTGCCATAACCCTCCGACACGTAACAATGGTTTAGCCCGTTCGACCGACGACTTCAGGTACCGAAGTCAAGGCAGATTTGAAGAGTGACTCACCCGGCGCAAACCCATGGAGCGATTCGACGTCAGACGAGGACTAATCAAACAGGTGAGCAGTGAAGGGGGCCTTTCTGCCCTAGCGGAAGGGTATTTTGAACAAGTGGAGAGTACGGGGGAGAACTCGTTCCTGGGTTCCCATGGCATCATGACTTCCATCAGCGGGAGTTACGAAGGTAGCGCCCTATTGATCGATGTCACAAACGTACCTCCCAATTTCGACGACCCTGAAGAGGTCAAATCTGCAATGGATGCGAGGAAGAGGTGGACATTATTTCTTGACGATGCAACCGGTTATAATTCGAAGCAGAGAGGGGATAAGGCGAAAGAATGGGCCAAAAAGGCATCCAAGGCCAAATCGGCAATTAGCGCTACTCGGCATTTCATCGAGATGGCAGATTCCCTACCCGAGGATAAGATTTCAGAGGCAGAGTCAATTATAGCGGAGATTGAGCAGGCCCTGGAGTCGAATGACAACACGAAAGCGGCTGGACGAGCTGAGAAGCTAAACAAGTTGTTCAATTAGGTGATACGATGGACGAAAAGGAATCCCCATCCAATCTGGATAAGGACTCCGAGGACGCAATACAATCCATGTTCTCTGGTTGCGAGGAGGTGGTGGGCGTTGAGCATGTTACCTCTGTCCTCTCGGGTGCGCCTTCACATTCGGGCGATGACCAACTTGTAGCATACATTGGATTGGAGCCTAGTGGAAAGGCACATCTGGGCTGGGTCATCCTTTCGGACACTATTCGGAATCTACTTGATTCAGGTGTTAATGTGATTGTTCTACTGGCAGACTGGCATGCATGGGTCAATGACAAGTTTGACAGGGACATGGACAAGATATCTCTTGCTGGTGACTACATGAAAGAGGTCTTCAGGACCCTTCTGGGCAATCCCCCGGAGGGGGAAGGCCCCGGGCAGATTAGATTTATTCGAGCATCGGAGGTCATGGATTCTGGAAAATACTGGGAGAGGGTCTTGAGGTGCTCCAAGAATATGAGCCTATCAAGAGTAAGGAGGACATTCAGCATAATGGGAAGGGCCGAGGATTCTTCTGATCACGATCTCTCTGCCTTCTATTACCCCGCTCTTCAGGCAGCCGATATTTTCGAATTGAAAGTCGATATTGCATTTGGGGGGATGGACCAAAGGAAGGCTCACATGTACATGAGAGAAGTAGCTGACCGGAATGGGTGGACCAAGGCTACGTGTATCCATACGCCAATGCTCTCGGGGCTCAAGGGGTCCGGGGGTCGAATGGACTCATATGACCACAAAATGTCAAAGTCAGATCCAAATAATGCAATCTTGATGCATGACGATCTGGATTCTCTGAGGAAGAAGATGAAGAAAGCGTTCTTGGAAGTTGGAAATTCCTCATCTGCAGTATTCGAAATGGTCGAATACATCATTTTGCCTAGACTCGGGAAGGTCAAAGTCTCACCAGACCCAAAATACGGCGAACCGTCTGAGTTCAGCGACCTTGAATCCTTCTCAAATGCTGTATCGGATGGAACAGTTCACCCTCTAGATGCAAAAATGGCTGTGGCCGAAGGACTCTCCGAAGTACTGGCTCCCGTTTCCGAGCACTTCTCTTCCAGAACGGAACTAATGTCAGCAATTAATTCCATCACCGGCTCCCAGTAGGCCATTGAAATATTGACTCCGGCCGAATTTCTTCGGGGCAGATATCATAACCTCTCCTCGCCGGGAGGGAGCGAGGGAAACTATGTCAGAGGTAGGTATTGACGACATCGCGATTCACTTTCCACGCCTCTATTTCGATATGAAGGACTTCGCAGAGTTCAGGGGCGCGGATTTCAGTAAATTGAACAAGGGACTCGGCCTTTCGGCAATGGCAATACCGGATTTTCACGAAGATACTGCAACAATGGGTGCGAATGCCGCCTCAAGGCTGATTGATAGAAATGGAATAGATCCAAGCTCGATAGGTAGAATTTACCTGGGCACGGAGTCAGCGCTCGACGGTGCCAAGCCAACCGCCACATACATCATGGATATGCTTGAGCAGAAATACTCGCCCGAGTTCGGCTCGGAATGCTTCAGGAATTGTGATGTTGTGGACTTGACTTTCGCGTGTATCGGGGCAGTCGATGCGATGCATAATACGCTAGATTGGGTGGCTCGAGGGGGTATCGATGAAGACCGAATTGGAATAGTGGTCTTTGCTGACAATGCCAAGTATGATCTCGGCTCTAGCGGAGAGTACACCCAAGGAGCAGGGGGAGGGGCAATACTGATCAGACATAATCCCAGACTTCTGGCTATTCCTGATATCTGGGGGGTTTCTACTATGCCAGTACATGATTTCTTCAAGCCGCGCAGGGAGGTCGAAACTAGGTCGATCATTGAAAATGTCCTAGAGTTGGCCGTCGAAAGTGGAGAGAAGATCAAGGATGGCCTCGTTGACAAAATCATGGATGTCCTCCCCTCGTCCAGTAAGAAGGACGAGTTGATTTTCGAGAATGAGAAGTTGATGGTCCACAAGGATATGCCAGTTTTCGATGGACAGTTCTCCAATAGGTGCTATTCTGAATCAGTAAAAACCGCATTCATTGATTTCAGGGAGAAGGCAGTAAGGGATGGCAGGTATAGCCCAGAAAAAGATGAGATCCTTACGGAGCAATGGATGAGGATAATCGTTCACTTGCCATATGCGTTCCAGGGAAAAAGGATGTTCCCCGACGTATTCAGACACGATAGGAGGAACCTCCCATTGTGGAAGCAGATCGAAGAGGAGATCGGCCCCGAGCCATTTCCCGAGGATTTCTCGGATTCCCCCGAGGGCTTAGAGGAATTTGAGAAGGCAAACGACCAGTACAGAAGGCTCATTTCAAAGACGGAGCAATTCAAGGAGTTCGCGGAGATGAGAATCGAAAAAACCCAGAGGGCGTCTAGCCTAATCGGTAATCAGTACACCGGCTCAATTTTCCTAGCTCTGATGTCTGCTATGGAAAGTGACTTTCTGGAGGAAGTTGACATGGGTGGGGAGAGAGTGGGGCTCTGTGGCTATGGATCCGGAGCAAAGGCCAAGGTTTTCGAGGGCATAGTCCAGCCTCATTGGAGAGAAGTGACTGCGAGATTCGAACTATTCGAGAGGTTATCACAGCGTCACGCCATTGACAAATCCGAGTATGAGTCACTTCACCGTGGTAGTAGAAAGGAATCTGTCTTGCCGCCAAATAGTGAGTTCGCCCTGGTTGGAATAGGCGCTGAAGGGGATCTTGAAGGGCAGCGAAGATACTCGTGGTTCGAATGATTACTCGGGCATGATTGACCGACTAATCACAATTCTTTGGACCTCTTGAGTCCCTTCATAGATTTGTGTAATCTTTGCATCTCTGAAGAACCTCTCAACAGGGAAGTCTGTCGTGTATCCGTATCCTCCGAGGACTTGAACCGCCCTTTCAGTTACCCACATTGCCGTATCCCCAGCAAAAAGCTTAGCCATACTGGCCTCCTTTGTGTGCCTCGGCGCGCCTTCCTCGTAATGCTTCATCTTGGCCCATGCCGATCTGTATACCATCATTCTCGAAGCATCAATCCTCGTCGCCATTTCTGCTAGGTAGTTTCCAATACTCTGATGGAGTGCAATGGGCTTTCCAAACGCCTCCCTCTCATGAGCATAGTTTAGGGCGGACTCATAAGCCCCCTGGGAAATTCCCAATGCCTGTGCAGCAATCCCAATTCTCGAATTATCCAAGGCATTCATTGCTATCGGGAATCCCTTTCCGGAACCCTTCAGTACGTTCTCAATGGGGACCTTACAGTCTTCAAGGAGAAGGGAGCACGTGTCCGAGGACCTTATCCCAAGCTTATCCTCCTTCTTGCCAACAGAGAATCCCTCAAATGACTTCTCAACTATGAATGCGGTTGTCCCCCCATGCTTCTTAACTCCGAAGTCTGGATGGTCTACATCCTTCGCAAAAAGGACGTATATGTCAGCACTACTCCCATTGGTGACCCACATCTTCTCCCCATTGAGGATGTAGTGAGTCCCATCTTCACTTATCTTGGCCTTGCAGCTCATTGCTGCAGCATCAGTCCCCGCTCCAGCCTCAGACAATGAATAAGCACCAATTTCATTTTTAGCGAGTCTGCCCAGATACTCCTTCTTTTGCGACTCATTTCCGTGCAATGCTATGGTTTTCGAGCATAGTCCGACATGGACGCAGTACATCACTGAGAATGAGGGATCAACCCTAGCAAGCTCTTCCACGATTATTGCCTCGGTGATATCGTCCACAGGGCTACCCCCATATTCCTCCGGAATTGTGATTCCCTGAAGGCCATATTCACAGAATGATTCCCACTCGTCAAGAGGAGCCCTCTGTTCCCTATCCCTCTCCAAGGTTGAAGGTGAGAGAACATCCTCTGCAAACCCTCTGACCATCTCTCGAATCATGCTCTGCTCTTCATTTTCAGCGAAATCCATGGGCATCTCCGACACTCCGAAAGGCCAGACATTGTTAATCTCTCGTGGGGGAAATTCTGAAATTCAATAAGCGAATAGTTGAAAACCGGTTTCGGTCGGCGGCCGGACGAATCACATGGCAGATGGCGGCTACTCGGAGTTCAGCATAGCACATGACCGAATGTATACATTGGAGCATTTATGGCTTCAAGTCCTCGATGAAGACAAGGATGATGGCACTACAAGTATCAAGATAGGCATCAGCGAATTTCTGATGGCCGAGTACGGAGAAGTGATACAGGCAGTGCTAGCGAGGCCTAGAGACGAAGAAGAATACAAGATAGAGGGCGATGCAGGACTTTCGGAAGACGACGAGATCGACGAGATCCCAGCCGTATCCTCCGATGGGGACCAAATCGGAGTCGATGATCTACTGATCATTGTAACCACAAAGTTTGATGGCGAATTTGATAGAATTCTCATCAACGCCCCTTTCCCTTGTATGATTTCGGAATTGAATGGACATGTAGAAGATAACCCCGATCTACTGAATGAGGATGCATATGGGGATGGTTGGTGCATCATAGTCAAGACGCAATCGAGCGATTTTGATGTAGATCAATTCCTGAACAAGGACGAGTACATCGAGATGTTGAACGAGCTCCCCTAGGGCCACTCCATCTTCTTCCATTCCGTCGGATCCGAATCTTCCCAGTCAATTTCTCCGAGTAGCTGAATTACCTCATCGAATGTGACAAGATCATCTTCGACCTGCCTTCTGTGCAGCCAACCCTTCAGCATGCCCAGACGTGGACCAGGGGGAAGCCCCGTTTCCCGAGTAAGATCATCACCATTCACTAGTGGTGCGAGTCCAGCCCTTGGAACGCCAATAATTCTCAGTGCCTCCGAGAAGGCAATGGTGTCCCGCCCTAGTGCTCCCATGTATTCAACAACCCTAATTTTTCTTTGTTCGGGTAGTGCGGCTGCGAACCTTCTGAGGTAACCGCTCCCTGTACTCATCATTTCCTCTCTGCAATTATGTAAAAAACAGACTTCATCCAGTATCGAGTTTTTGAGCATCAATTCCTTGCGTAGTGCCTTTCTTAATTGACCCCCATTGCCATCAAATTCCCTGCATAGAAGTGCTAGGTTAACCTCTAGATCGTCGCATAGAGTACATTCGGACTTCCTCAATAAAGATCCAGAAATATATTCCAAAACCCCCAAATCCTCCATTTTGCTAACTATCTCGTTAACTCTATTTCCTGAGAGGATAATGGATAATTCAGAACATATTCTCTCATTCGAAATCATGTCTAGCATCTCTAGGCTAGAGGATATTGCATCGGACAAGGAGTCATCCATCTCACGTATCCCTTCACTTCCTCCGTCCATGAATCTGAATGCCCTCAGGATCCTCAAGCCATCCTCTGAGATTCTTTCACTGGGGTTCCCCACTGATGCCAGGACTCCCTTCAGAAGGTCCTCCCTGCCATTGAACGGATCTATAAGAGAATCATCCCCATAGGGGTATTCAAGGGCCATTGCGTTAATTGTAAAATCCCTTCTGGAAAGATCGCCCTCTATATCCGTCCCAAACTCGACGTCATCCGGCCTCCTGCCATCCCCGTATGACCCATCGCTCCTCAGCGTGGTAACTTCCCAAATTTGATTTCCCGAGACTTCCTCTTCTAGCCTCACGCAAACAGTGCCATATTTCGCACCAACCATGAGGGACCTAGGAAAAATTTTCTGCACTTCATCTGGATGGAGGGTGGTTGCAATGTCAACGTCAGTATCCCCTTTCCCAGAAATGGACTCTCTGACCCACCCTCCGACTATCCATGCCTGTCCCTTGCTCCTCAGCCCTTCGAGGACAATCAAATCCTCGGGCCGCAATAATGGATGCGCATGTCCCATGTTCCTTCCGGAGGCCATAGTAACATCACTTCTTCGGAAAGATTCTGCTATGGGATAAGGTCTTCATGACCACCGAGCATTTCACTCCCATCGTCATCCGGTGCCCCTGGATTGGCAATATCGAAGCTGAACATCTCTCCAATCATTGGCCATAATGCCCCCATCCACTCCATTTCAGACATCAGAAGCTCGATCACCGGGTGCTCAAGGATCTCCTCCTCTGTCGAGTCTTCATCAATCTCCGGTATTCCGTCGGGAAGGCCCCTGAGTGAGTCAATCAACCCTTCTAGCCTGATCAGTGCCTCACTGTCGGTACCTACTGCACCGCCAATCATTTCGACAATATCTTCTAGGTGTTCGGCAAGTAATTTCGGTTCAAACGGATTCTTATCGGAATCGCTAATGTCAACAGGGCCGAACACAACGCCACCTAGATCAGTATCCATCCAAACTCCGCTTTGCCATTCTCTTTTCAGCAGTCGTTGGTTCAAGTGGCCACCAAATGGCCCGAGGATGAACCCACCTTCTTCCATGAGTAAATCTAGATATTCAGGAATGCCTCTCACTGCGCCCGTTATGAGTACTCTGCCAACCTCCCTTTTCCACCCTGGGTCTTCCATTGACTCCGGACTGAGGACTCTGATTATGCCGTTCGATTCAATTCTCTCGAGACATCCAATTGTATGATTCCTCACCTCTTCATTCGGCTCAATAATAGTCACAGTCCCGCCCGGTCCAATAATCCAATCAATTAGCGATGCAATGTAGCCTCCCTTAGAACCAATAATGATGATATTCGCATTCTCCGAGATTTCAAGGTGGTGTAACAAAGTCACTACCATGTGAGGGGCAGAAATCGTCTTGGCATTCCCAGATTCTGTTAGCATGAAAGGGACGGGACTGTCATGCCAGAAATTTTCTAGCGAGTGTTCTGTGAAATTAGACGGATCAATCTCGGACATAGCACCAATAATCTCCGAATTCATGGGAATTCCCGCATTAATTAGTCTTTCAAGAAGGTCAGATATGTCCGTCAATGCTTGCTCCCCCGGGGGTTGTTGAGCCGCAGGCCATTTGAACACAACGCCCCCCCGAGCATAACGGGGTCCGTGGTCTAGGGGTTATGACGTTGCTCTTACAAAGCGAAGATCGCAGGTTCAATTCCTGCCGGACCCACCAATATTTCATCACTGAGGCATGGGATTTTCTATAATTTCAGACATTCCTCACTACTGAAAACGTCAAGAAGTGGTGGGGGTGCGGAAGGTCGTGGTCGAAGAGACCGCTGGTCTAGCCTCTCGCGTCGCAAGGAGGCTTCGCAAGAGGGAATGGACTATTTCCATCGCGGAGTCATGTACCGGGGGGTTGCTAGCTTCGATTATCACCGACATTTCCGGCGCCTCAGCATGGTTTAACCAAGGTTGGGTTACTTATTCGAACGAATCTAAGATGCGTGAGCTGGGCGTGGAAAAATCCGCCTTTGATGAGGGGGATGCAGGCGCAGTTTCTCACGAGGTCGCAATCCAGATGGCCCGTGGCGCCAAGTACCAGTCGGGTTCCGACGTTTCGATTGCAATCACGGGAATAGCTGGACCAGGCGGTGCAACAGCAGAGAAAGAAGTTGGTAGGGTCCACGTCGCCGTTATGGCTGGAGACTACTACCTCTCCAGAAGGATGGACTTCGGGGATAATGACAGGTTGGATAACAAGAGATCATTCGTATCATTTGCCCTCAGGCTCTCGCTGGAGGCTTTGGATAGGGTCAAGGAGAACGAGGCTATCGTCGAACGTGCGATGAACGAAGGCTCTTCTGAGGCGGTTTTGGATACCTCGCAGCTAGACCCTTCCTCCGAGGAATGGGAAGGTAGCCTAGATTGGAATGTTGAGGACTACTCAAAAACAGTGGCGGAAGAGATAGGCAAGGTAGATCTTGCCTCACTGGCTGATTGGGACGAGTAACATTAGCCCCTTTTTCCGCCTTTTCATCGATATCATCATGAGCGTCCCGGCTGCTTATCGTTATCATGGCTGAGGACGACTGGCCCGATAGGCAGCGAATACTCGCTTCCGCCGGCATTCTTGTGCTGGCATCGGCGAAAGATAAGATCCAGCAAATTCCAGATATACAGCCATTAATCGAAGCAGCCCGCTCTTCGGGATTGAGGATGCTGGACGCTAGGTCCGTTGAAGAGCTCTTGACTCTGGTCCCCGCCATTGAGCCAAAAAGCCCTATCAATGTGACATCCAGAACTGAGCAATCCACTTTACCCGACCCCAATAGCCATTCCTCGCATGGTCGAGTAGTCGCGCCTTCTACTGCCCTGGAGCTAGCCCCTTCTCCAAGGCCACACGGCCTAGCTCACTATGACTTGGCCGAATTCCCAATGCAGGCAAGAGACGTAGATGCGGAAATAGAAGTCCACTTCGACATTACTGGGCATTCTGTGACAGAGGGCAAAATGTCAGATATGAAGGCGTGCTTTACGGATAGGCTAAGGAGGATAAGGAGCATGATGGTCAGTTCCAATGTCCTGCCTAGAAGGCCGATATCTACATCCGAGGCATGGAGGAATAGGCAGAGGCACTCGACCAAGGACTATGAAATAACTATGGTGGGACTAGCTAGTGATATGCGTTGGACTAAAAATAAAAATCTGATGTTTGTGATCGAGGACGAATCCAGTCAGATATCGTGTTTGGTCAAACCACCATCCGATGCATCAGAAGTCCATCCCGCTCTTGACGGACTCATGAATGATGACGTTATCGGGGTCAGTGGATCCTTCCTAATAGGGGAAAGAGATCCAATCTTCTTTGTTCAGGATATCCACCTCCCGCCGCTGGGCAGGCATTCAAAGAACAGCGCCGGCGAGGATAGGGCGGTTTCTGCAGCATTCCTTTCCGACATGCATGTCGGTAGCATGACATTCCTTGGACCCCAGTGGGAGAAGATGATCAAGTGGTTTAAGACGGACCCCCTAGCTCGAACTATCAAGTATTTCGTCCTAAGTGGTGACGGGGTTGACGGTGTCGGAATATACCCTGGGCAGGATAGGCATCTAGCGATAAAAGACCTATTCCAGCAGTATGGGGAGCTGGCCAGACTTCTGGAAGACATACCCGATTGGGTTGATATCATCATCTTGCCGGGCAATCATGATGCTGTAAGGCCCGCAGAGCCACAACCAGCATTAGATCCAGAAGTACAGCAAGACTACTCTGATACTACCTTCGTAGGTAACCCATGTGACTTCAGCCTAAATGGCGTCAGGGTCCTTTCTTACCACGGCAAGAGCATTGACGATTTCGTCGCAACCTTGAGGTCTGTATCTTATTCTGAGCCTGAGAAGGCCATGCAGGCAATGCTGGAGAGAAGACACCTAGCACCATCTTGGGGTGGCAAAACCCCGCTTTCACCCGAGCCAGAGGATAACCTGGTAATCTCCACGGTCCCAGATATTTTTGTCACAGGCCATGTCCATGGACACTTCGTTGGAGGGTACAAAGGGACCACTATGGTACATAGCTCGACATGGCAGAACCAGACTGATTTCCAGAGGATGTTGGGTTTCCAACCAAAGCCGTGTATTCTGACTGTAGTAAACCTGCACACCTTTGCAACGGCCTCTGTTCCATTCGCATAATCATTTTGGGAATTTCTCTCCGACAAAAATGTGAGGCCATATCTCTCTAAGGTCTTTACTTTCCACTATTGGTACTCCTTCTTCCCGGAAGGCGTTCAAGGCCCTTTCTCTCGCCGGATTGAAACCGATGAAAGATGATTCACCAATCATCATGGACAGATCGGTACTCGAGTCTCCGATGGAAACAATCTCCTCAGCATTGAAGCCATTTATCCTCGCAAGCTTCTCAACCATTAGCCCTTTATTGTGAGAGTAAACTCTGGTTGGAAGCCCCCTCTCTAGGAATCCATCCTCATCCCATTCGAAACCATTTGCGGCCCAATCGTCGACTTTCAGCATATTTGCAATTGCCCCAACGAATAGATCGACTCCGGATGAGACTATTGCAACATAAACGCCCCTTCTATGGAGTTCTTCAACAACGTCCCTAGCTCCCTTCATCAGACCTATTCCACTGTAACACCTCATTATGTCGTCTCTGTGGATCTGGGGCTTCACACCCTTCCATAGTCTGATGTCATGCTCAACGAATTCCTCTTCCGTTATTCCTCCCTCGAGAAACAGCTCGAGGGTTTTCTTATGGGATCCATCATCCGCAGTATCAGTGCCGAATTTCCTATGGATATTCTGCCACGAAGACCCATTATCAGTCAGTACGCCATCGCAATCGAATACGACAGCACTCACCCTATCCATGACACCCGCAATGTCTCTATCTTAATTTACTATAGTTTCCAAGCGATGACTTGATTCCTAAGTCCGGCAGCCGGTTCACATGGGCGAGCACTACCATGCCGGTGGTCCCGCAATCAAGGTCAGCATGCTATTCTTCGGCCCATTGGCTGAGAGAATTGGCCAGAAGAGGATTACAGTGTCAGTGGATGCTGGCACTTCAGCCTCACAATTGGCCGAGAGGTTCGAACTCAGCGATTTATTGGATATGGGGCTTAGAGTAGCTGTTGACGGGGAGATTGATGCAGATATGCACAAACCCCTTTCAGACTCATCAGAAGTAGCATTCCTTCCGCCTGTTTCCGGTGGCTAGGGGCTTTATCTCCGAAGCATTCAACCGAGTAATCCCCCTCCAGAGGTACGGTAGACATGGCATTGGGAGCTCCAGAGGCAATAATCATCGTGATTTTCGGAATACTAGTTTTTGGAGCAGATAAGATTCCCAAACTTGCTAGGAATGTAGGCCGGGCCAAAGGAGAGTTCCAGCAAGGAATCATGGAAACTACATCGAATTCCCCTGCAGAGGCCGATATGGACAGGGGAGGGATGACAGAAGAAGTCGCCTCTGAAAGCGAGTAATCAAGCCCTCTTCAATTTTAATTCAGAACCGCACTCAGGGCACTCTCCGAAGTCTGAACGCCTCCGATTTGGCGATTTTGGAGGTGGTTGTACGATTTTACACCCCAAACATCGCAACTCCCAATTCCAAGCTTGTGTAATTCCCGTTTCGCCTATGGGCCGCCACTCAATTCCGATAGCGGTAGAGACATTCTGCATTCTGTAGTCATCAGTGACTAATATTGCTGATTTTTCATACGCAAGAGCAACTAATGACAGATCCACCTTGGAAAGGCCGGATATATCCCCAGTTTCTATCGCTGCATCTCTGGCCACGTCAAGACTAACCTCGTTTGGATCATTCATGATTGCCCCCATCGATCCCAGGATGGCCCCCCTGTCCGGAGATATCACCCGTAATTCTGTCTCCTGCGCAGGGATGATCAGAGAGCCCGAAATTTCCGAGATCGGCCACGCAATGAGGGCTGACGTGTCAAGTACCAAAACGTCCGCCATGCCATCCGCTGGCGGACTTCCCCTTTCATTACTGCCGATTGCCGGACTTAAGCATCCTGAAACCATCAGCTCATTATAGCAATGCCTGCGACGGCTATGCATGAGTACCATTGTCTCACAAGAGATGATCGACTCGGCAATAGAGTGGGCTGACGGGCTTGGATTATTCGGTTTGGCAATACTTTCTTCCACCGAGGCTGCATTTCAGCCAATCCCCCCCGATCCCCTTGTATGGAAGATGGCCCTTGATGCGGATTCAGGATTCGGTATTGCGGTAGTAGTTTCGGTTGCAGTCCTGTCTAGCGTCATGGGGGCAATTGCGGGGTATGCCATAGGGATGTATGCAGGGGGGTGGCTCCTAGAGAAACTCGTGCCTCAGTCAACTATGACTAGGCTGAATGTATTGATGGAAAGGTATGGTGCGGCTGGGATTTTCATTGCTGCAGTTTCTCCAATTCCATACAAGGCCCTAGCTTGGATTGCCGGTGCTGGACGCATGGATATGCGCGTCTTCATCGCCGCTGGAATTTTCGGCAGGGGTCTTAGATTTGGAATTCCCGGATTACTGCTCAGTGTCTATGGTGAATCGGTGGTACAGTCTCTGAACTGGGTAAATTTCTCTTTAGTCTCGATTGCTGGACTGATCGTGGTAATCCCGGCTGCGAGATGGTGGCACTCACTACTCGAAGAATAGGATAAATGACAAAATTGGTCCCCGATTCGATTATGTGGTAGAAACATCTCGCAAGAGCACAGCTCGCGTGGTGTAGTGGCCCATCATACTGGGTTTTCGATCCGGCGACCCGGGTTCGAATCCCGGCGCGAGCACCATTTCAGTCTACTTCATGGATATCCGTCTCTATATTCATGTCAGATGCCATGTCAATTACAATCCTAGTCCACTTGCTGGTCGGAGATGGCAAAGCCAAAACATGACTTGCAGAATTGAGAATCTTCCTGGTTAGCGAGTTCGGGGCCTCTGGCCTGCCTCTGTCTAGGAGTCCAGTCTTGGGATCGCCCCACTCTTCAGAGAAGACCGCGATTGGGACGGAATTGTTGTCAGACCACCTCTCTGCCATGTAGTCAACCCCGCTCGCTCCACCCACTATGATCAAGTCAGGATAGCCGAAACTTTCTATCCACCCTTCAATGGCATCCTCAAATTTACGATAGTCATAGAATCTGCTCGAACCAACAATTGCTAGGTTGATTATCGACCCGTCTCTATTCAAGTCGCGACTGCCAAGGCGCTCGACGATATCTTGTCCCCGACTCCCTTCCATACTGGTTGCGGATGAGGGTACCCAACAATAAACCTCCCCCGGAGAATGGCAATTAATGCAATTTTTGATAGAGTAACTAACTCGTTGTAACCACCATTAATCATGATGTCTCCGACTGTTTTTTCAGTGAGTGAGTTGATATGTCTAATCCCAGCCCCTCGACTCGGGGTGTCACCATAGCCTTTGATGTGGAGGAAATTCGTTCACATTTCCCCATCCTCCATAGAATTCTTCCCAATGGAAAGCCACTGGTCTATTTTGATAATGCGGCAACATCTCAGAAGCCCTTGGCCGTAATAGACGCAATGTCCGACTTCTACAAACAGTATCACGCAAATGCGCACAGGGCCAACCATACTTTGGCCGACGAATCAACAGCCGCTCTGGAGAGTGCCAGAGACCGGATAGCCAAGTTCTTCGGCACAAGTGAAGATCAGATGATTTACACCGGAAGTGCAACCGAAGCCATGAACCTGGTGGCATATGGTTGGGCCAGGTACAACCTCGAGGAGGGGGATGTGGTGGTCACCACTGAGATGGAGCATCATGCCAATATTGTCCCATGGCAGGAACTATCCAGGGAGAGGGGCATAGAACTCAGGTATGTCCCTATCGATACTGAGAAGTTCACTCTTGACTACGATGCAATGGAAGTTGCTATTCAAGGTGCATCGCTTGTCTGCGTTGGGCATGTTAGCAATGTATTGGGAGTTCGGAATGAGATTGAGAGGGTCATTGAGATGGCTCATTCAGTAGGTGCCAGAGTTGCATTGGATAGCGCCCAGGGTGCGCCACATGAGAAGATCAATTTTGATGAGCTGGGTGTCGATTTCTGCTCAATAGCGGCACACAAGATGGCAGGACCCACTGGAATCGGGTGTCTGCTTGTCAGATCCGATGCCCTCGGAGAGATGGGACCATTCTTGACAGGTGGTTCCATAGTGAAAAGAGTATCAAAAGAAGACACCCTCTTCCAAGAAGGATATGCAATGTTCGAGACCGGAACCCCTCGCATGGCAGAAGCAATCGGTTGGCACGCTGCCGTTGACTGGCTAGAGGAAAACATAGACTTTGACGAGGTACACGAATACGTCCATGGCATCGCTTCCTGGATGGCTACTCAGATGAGAGAAATTCCCGGAATTACTGTTTTCGGAAATCCTGAGATGGAAGAGTCTATCGGAGTCGTTTCGTTCCTGCATGAAACCATCCAAGCACAAGATCTAGGCTACCTTCTGGATGCAGGGGGTTTCGCAGTGAGGACGGGGCATCATTGCGCACAACCACTGATGGAGGCCATGGGGGTGGGCTCTACAAACCGGGCCTCGGTGTGGTTCTATAACACGATGGAAGAGGCAGAGGCATTCGTTTCTCACCTAGGAAATATCGTCGATAGGTTCTCCTGATTGCTAATCAGACTCTCGCAATGGTGAAATCCCTGCGCTGTCTAGGGGGTCCATGCCAGACGGGAGCGAGTGGTCCGACGAGATTGAAGAAATCGTCGATAGATTCCAGTCCTGCTTCGATGATATGGAAAGGCTTGAGCTACTCTTTGAGTATGCTGAGAAGCACCCTTCGACACTCCCCATGGATCTTTGGGACGACGAAAATATGGTTCACGGCTGTCAATCTAGGGCCCATGTAGTATGCTCGCTCGATAACGGCGGGGGATTCATGGCAGAAGGCGGCGCCGATGCTCAAATTGTCCAAGGTCTAATGGCCATCACTGCAATAGCTGTAAATGGGCAATCCCCAGAAGACGTAGCCAACCATGACCCCTCTTACATCGAGGGAATGGGACTTAGTAGGATTCTCACACCCAGTAGGGCCAATGGATTCATGAATATGGTTAGGAAGGTCAAAGAAGAAGCCTCCGCGATGATGTGATGATATGTCTGTAGAGTCAAATGTTAGGGATTCGCTTAGATCCGTAGAGGATCCAGAGATGAAAATCTCAGTCATCGAGCTAGGGTTGATTTATTCAATAAGCGCTGAGCAAAAAGAAGAAGGATCGCATGTGGAGATAGATATGACCCTGACAAGTCCGGGTTGCCCAATAGCCCCAGAGCTCATGGCAGCCGTACACAGAGCCGCAGAGCAGACCGACGGAGTTTCTAGTGCGCACGTGAATTTGACTTTCTCACCAGTTTGGGATCCAAGGAAACACGCTTCAGAGGATGCATTGATAGATATGGGCATTTTCTGACTCAACAATAATTCTGATCACTGTTGCATCTCAGTCGCCCTAACTGTGTTTGACATCAGCATAGCTATGGTCATCGGACCTACTCCTCCGGGAACGGGGGAAACCGCACTGGCTATTTCTCCAACGTCCGGGTGAACATCCCCTGTCAGGTGATACCCCTTCACAGAATTATCGTTAACACGGTTTACCCCCACATCTATCACGACTGATCCGGGTTTCACCCAATCAGAAGTCACCATATTCGATCTCCCTACTGCAGCGATGATAACATCGGCCTCACGACATAAAGCGGCCATGTCGGTACTTCTGGAATGTGCTATGGTTACCGTCGCATCCACCCCTTTCTGTGCTAGCAAGAGGGACTGCGGCATCCCCACAATCCTACTGCGCCCTATTACAATCGCCCGCTTACCGCACAAATCCACATCTGCTGATTCGAGCATACGCATGACTCCTGCTGGGGTACAGGGAAGTAATCCACTTTTATCCCCTTGGACCAAGCGGCCCAAGTTCTGTGCGTGGAACCCATCGACATCCTTCACGGGGTCAATTAGGTCGGTGATTGCAATTTCATCCATGCCATTGGGGAGGGGAGATTGAACCAGTATACCATTAATTTCCGGATCCGCATTAAGACGTTTTACAGTAGAAACAACTTCTCCATATCCCGCGTCTGCTGGAATGTCTACACGAATACTTCGGATGCCTAATCTTGCACATGCACGCTCCTTCGAACCAACATATACGTGAGAGGCTGGATCCTCCCCCACTATTACAACTGCAAGACATGGGGTGACGCCATTACCTGCTAAATTGCCAATCCGAACTTTCAGCTCTCCCTCTATTTCTCGGCCGATTTGTTTTCCGTCGAGAACTATCGCTGCCACATCAGTCCGTCCGGCTTCCGCCCTTTGACCTTGACGTATTGGAGCCCCAGGAGGGAGTCGAACCCCCGACCGTCTGATTACAAATCAGATGCTCTACCAGGCTGAGCTACTGAGGCCTGTACATCACAGGGGACTACTACACTTGAACCCTTTAGTCGAACAAACCCCCGTAGGGGTTGATGCACGACCTCCCTCTCGGACAACTGTGGCAATGGGTGGGCCGGACCACGGAAAGATCAACACGGTCATCTCTGCATGGCTGTGTATTGCCATAGGGAGTGCAATAGTACTTTATTCAGGCTCATCGCCATTCTCTCTGGCTTTGGCAGCACCCATTTCAATTGCAGGAGTCATTCTTTTGGTAATCGGAATAGGGATGAAGAACGAGGATTCAGTCGATCATAAAATAATCAATAATTGGGAACCAGAATCAGATTTACTGCCCGATGCCGGAGGTCCAATGTATCGAATCGACACCACACTGGTGGAACCAATCAGAACTTCGGTACTCTGCGGAAGATGCGGGAACGTACATTGGTCAGAAGGTGGGAGGCCACATTCCTTTGTGTGCCCTATTTGCGAGATAGAATTGTGGAGGGATGAGGAAGAGTAATTATTCTCCTCCTCGGGAACCGTCAAGTGGTAAACTCTACTCGAGAGGACGGGGATAATCGTGGAAATGAGCAACAACGAGCGAACATTACTCAAATTCATGCTATCCGAGCCTTCGAAAAATTGGCTCTTGGAAGAGCTTCTAGAGGGGACTGGTTGGGACGACCAAGTCCATGTTGCAGGCTCTGGCAAGGCACTTTCCGAATTAGGACTAGTAGAGGTAAAAGAAGAAACTGAATCGCTTGTTTCACTTGGAGTGGAGGGGGAAAAGGCCCTCTCAGAAGGACTTTTAGAATTTAGAATTTGGAAATGCCTATCCTCACTGCCCGAATCAGATAGGACGATGAATAGGCTGTTCGAAGAAGGTTTCGAGCGCCACGAAGCAGGTCCCGGAATGGGGCTCTTGAAGTCACTCGGACTCGCAATTGAGTCTGGAAAACTAGTTTCCAAGGACGAATCATCAATTTCGAAGGAAATATCGATGAGAGCAGACTTCATCTCTTCCCTGGCAGAAGGGTCGACCCCCAAGTCACAACTTGATGGTGAAATGGTTAGTCACTTCCTTGGAAGGAAGGGGCTAATCATGGTCGACGACCAAGTCTCAAGATCATGGTCTCTAACCGATGCTGGCTCTTCGGTCGAGGAGTCAGATCTTGTGCATGTTGAGATGATTGGCGAGCTAACCCCTGAGTTGCTACAATCAGAAGCATGGAGGGGTGCGAAATTCAAGCCATTCGATGTCAATTCACCAGCGCCCATTCCCATGGGGGGGCGCCCACATCCGATGCAGGCATTGATTGAGAGGATAAGACAAGTCTTCCTGGAGATGGGGTTCTCCGAGATAGAGGGAGATTTTGTACAGTCAGCAGGGTGGAATATGGATGCATTATACATCCCGCAGTCACATCCAGCAAGGACTATGCAGGATACCTTCTACTTGTCCGAGCCAAGTCAAATTGATGTTGAAGAAAAATATCTTGACCTGTGGTCGAGAGTACACGAGCATGGTCATGACACTGGGAGCAAGGGATGGGGCGGTTCTTTCGACAAGGACGAGTCGCGAAAGTCATTGTTGAGAACCCATACGACTGTGAACACTGTAAGGCATATTGCAGAAAATCCAGATGAACCATCAAGAGTTTTTGGTATTGGCAGGGTTTTTCGCCAGGAGACAATAGATCGAACGCACCTCCCTGAATTCCACCAGATTGAGGGCATAATCCACGAGGAACAAGCCAGCCTTCCAATGCTCATCACGACTCTGAAGACATTCTACTCCAAGATGGGCTATCCAGACGTCCGAGTCCGTCCAGCCTATTTCCCATACACGGAGCCGAGTGTGGAGGTAGATATCCTATGGAGGGGACAATGGCTTGAGCTGGGAGGGGCTGGTATATTTCGTCCAGAGGTGACCGAGCCACTGGGTTCTGAATGGCCAGTCTGTGCATGGGGTATGGGCCTAGAGAGGCTTGCAATGATTATATTGGATCTGGATGACATAAGGCAGTTGTATCAACCCGACCTCGAGAGACTCAGTAGGATGCCGATTCTCTAACCACGATTCAGGATTCATGCAGAGTCAGAATCGTCATACTCGCATGATCCGTCATCCTCCTCGGCGCCAGAGTCGTAGTTATTAGCATCTGGATCAGTGCAACCTTTTCTGGACTCTGACACTGACTCCAGTACAGTGATTATGACGGTTTGTTGACTAGACGTCTCCGTCCATGTGCCGCACGAGGCCTCAAGTGAAACAGTGGTATTTTCCTGGATATTTGAGAGCTCTAATTCATAGCCCCCATCTTCTCCTATAGGCAGGCCTAGACTAGATTCCGCGATATCAGTGGTACTCCATCTCAATTCACACGTGGAAATATCATCATGTACGACATTGCCAGAAATTGGTGCATCTCCTCCCTGCTCTACTTCGAAACTACTCTCTGAGACCTCAAGCTCGGTATCACTCTCCCCGGGATAGTGGACAATGAAGGCCTTGGACCATGACGTCTCCTGTCCGAGGCTATCAATAGCGATAACCTTCAGTGCATGACTTCCGACCCCTAGCTCCGAGATATCGACAGTCATGGAACCATCTTGATCTGGTACTTCAGATATTTCATCTCCATCCAGTGTGACTAAAAGGGAGAGGTCCGACATCTTTTCGTCACTTATTGTGATGCTCACTGAGTCGATTGTCCCTATCAGAATTGTATCGGGGAGGTCCGAGTCTACTATGGGTGCGCGATTGATGCCTTCGTCCTCGACGCCGAAGAAAAGAACGCCAGCCATCACGCTGGTAATCATGAGCCCTGCCAGCATCAATGACCTCATGGCCCCACCGTCTTCCATGTTCCAATGTGGAAGCAATGGCATATAATCAATTAAGTGAAAAAATATGAAAAACTTGCAATGTGGAGAAAAAAATCATTCCTCAACAAGGGATATCACGTCTTGAAGGAACTCCGAGGTGTCCCAAGTGATGCCCGAATAAGCAACCCTCTTCCTCATTTCTTTGTCAATGATGAATGTGGTTGTTGAGTGCCCTACTTCATACTCGCCTAGGGACTCGTCATGAGGATCAGCAGGCTCACCCGATGAGTTGCCTACTTCCGATCCTTCTGCGACACATGATAGCCAGTCGCCACCGGCCCTCTCATACCCCTCATCGCACATGCAGTGAGCACTAGACCCTGATCCCATGATCCACCCGTGGCTGTTACAATCGGTACCAGGGGTGGCCAAACTCAGGTTAGCATTACTGGCGACCAACGCAAAGTGAGTGTCCGGCATCATGCCTATTGATCCAGGATCTCCGGTGAATTCCATCCAGGTCTCGTTTACTTCGTCCCATGAACGTAGTCCCCAGTCCCAAGTTTCATCAGCCTCCCAACCGCCGATTTCCCCAGTAGAAAGGTTGTGACTGGTGTTGGTTTCAGAGAATGCAAAATCAATGAATTCGGAGCCATTCATGCCAAATCCTGCGGTATCGTGCACCAATGTGGAGTTATCCGGGAAAAGTACCACTAACCTGTTGAGATTATCTTCTGGTGGCTGACTGGCCGCTATATGCTCATTATCCACAATCACATTCCATGACCTGTATATCTCTTGGAGCTCAGAAACGGGACCAGTCAAGTGAAACCAGTCATAACCCCTCTGCTCCGTCCATTCGGATAGGTGCCTTATTGTGTCCCTGGCTGGGTCTATGGTAACTGAAACTAGAACAACCTCATCCGAATGATCCCCAAGATTCTCTTCTACATAGTCCAAATTTGATGAAATAATGAGGCAAATATCGGGACAAGCAGTATACACAAAAGCTACCACTATGACCTTTCCGTCATGATCCGAAAATCTGAAAATATCACCATTCTGATCGAACAGGGTGAAGTCCGGTGCGTCCGGTGGGTCTCTGTATTCAGTTCCGAGAATCTCGGTCGACTCACCACTGTCCCCCAGGCAGCCCGGAATAATCATGAATGCCGCAATTATCAATACCCTGACTTTAGAAATGATATCGTCCCCTATTCATCGACTAGTAGCATTATGTCCTCTAGGGCTAACTCTACATTCCAATCCATATCGCCCCACCAGACTCTCTGATTCATTTGCTTGTCCACGATAATTGTGCCAGTCGTATGGTCCACCCAGTAGTCTAGCGGGTGATGCTTAACCGAAACATCCCCTCCTTCTTCCTGCTGTGTCTCTACGCCACATCCTCTGTCATCCACTTGCTCTCCCTCGGGAGTTTCAAGACAGGTGTCAAAACCATCTGCAACACCGTCGCCATCGGTATCTGTGTCATATGTAGTGAGGCCCACATCAAACTCTAACCATACATTCTCAAGGTCGTCCAACTCTCCAGTGAGGTGAGGCCACTCCAGCCCTCTTTGCTCCGAGTACTCCGACAAGACAGTGTGATTGTCAGTCCAGGGGTCGACAGTAATGCTCAGGATCTCCACCGTTTCACCGTAATCCTCCCCAAGCATCATTTGCAGGTAGTCCAGATTTGCACTTACAATCGGACAAATATCCGGACAGCGAGTGAATAGGAAGGCGATCACAACGACCTTCCCCTCGTACTGAGAGAATGAGAAGTTCTCACCATCTTGGTCAACAAGGAGGAAGTCA
>CERG01023087.1_pt1 | contig 37410 bp, 33 predicted proteins | sample 530861 | NCBI WGS metagenome assembly CERG01 (sample SAMEA2621037, study PRJEB7988) | marine metagenome | biome: marine biome (ENVO:00000447); feature: deep chlorophyll maximum layer (ENVO:xxxxxxxx); material: "saline water (ENVO:00002010), including plankton (ENVO:xxxxxxxx)" | depth 50 m
CGTAGTCGGAGCAACAGTCGTAGTCGGAGCAACAGTCGTAGTCGGTGGAATAATTGATGGCCTTGCGTCGTATAAAACAGGCCTAACAGATGGCTCTGCGGCTCTAGCTGCTAAAAGAAAGACTAGAAAAACAACAAAAATAATGCCTGTAGCTTTTAACCAGATCCTTCTCATTGTTAGAGTTTCTCATTTCTTCGGTTGAAAAGAGTGGAGCCCTGAAAACTCTTACAAATTTGTATGCATTCTGGGGATTTTGCTACCGATATGAGCTGTAACCTGCATATGTGGATTCATTACAAAAATCAGGGGACGGAATAGGCGCGTTTGAGAAGCCAAGCTTTGAACCTGAGACTTTCGATCTAAAGAGAGTTGGCCTACACACAGATATTGTTGACGAAGATAGATACGAAAGAAGTGTGAAACGTTTTAGGGATCAAAAAATTGTACTCCCCACCTTTCGTGAACTTGCCGACCCCAAAATAATCGATCCAGAAATAAGAAAAGATCTTTCAAAAATTGACAAAAACTCTGCTGACCCAAAAAATCTTTTCAGAGTTCACTGGCAAAACGATCTAAACGGAGATTTTGTCTCTTTGCCTGAACACATAGTTTTACCTTCTGAACTTACAGGAGTGGCTGCACCGATCGCTCTTGCTTTCGGCAACCGATTTCCGATGATTACAGCACATAAGGTTCTGGCCGCCTATGCATGTTTGGTTCCAAGAGTCGTGACGGGTCAATTTGACCCAACAGAACATAGGGCTATCTGGCCATCAACAGGAAACTACGCCAGAGGCGGTGTCGCCATTTCCAGACTTATGGGATGTAGAGGGGTTGCTGTTCTTCCTGAAAACATGAGCAAGGAAAGATTTGAATGGTTAGACCGTTGGATTACTCACGAAGAAGATGTAATTCGCACTACTGGATCTGAAAGTAATGTGAAAGAAATTTATGATGCGTGTGCTGAACTAGAAAAAGATGAAACAAATTTTATTCTGAATCAATTCTCAGAATTTGCTAATCATGTCGGGCACAATGAAGTTACTGGACGCGCATTAGAGAACATTTTTCTCAACTACAAAGAAAAAAACAGTAATCTTCGTCTCGCTGGTTTCGTTGCTGCTTCAGGTTCAGCTGGAACACTCGGTGCTGGTGAACGATTGAAAGAAAATTATGGGGCTAAAATTGTGGCTGTTGAAGCTCTTGAATGCCCGACGATGCTCTATAACGGCTTCGGTGAGCACAATATCCAAGGGATCGGCGACAAACATATACCGCTCATACACAATGTCACCAATACGGATGTAGTTGTAGCAATTAGCGATAAAGCTACCGATGGTTTGAATCTTGTTTTTACATCTGACGAAGGTAAGTCTTTTCTGGTTGAAGAATTGGGAGCCTCCCCTAGCATCGTGGACCAACTTCGTCATTTTGGTTTTTCTTCTACATGTAATTTGTTAGCAGCGATTAAAACTGCAAAAACTCTTGACCTTGGTCCGGACGACATGATTGTCACGGTGGCAACAGATGGATCCGAACTGTATGAAAGTGAGAAAACCCATCTTCTTGAAAATGAATTTTCAGAAGGCTTTAGTTCAGAGGATGCAAGTGCGATAGTAAATGAACATCTTCTCGGCGCTGACACAAGAAATGTTGAACTCTTAGATGATGTTGGACGTAACCGTATATTCAACCTCGGCTACTACACATGGGTCGAACAGCAAGGGATTGAATTTTCTGACTTTGAGGTAAGAAGAGACCAACAGTTCTGGAAACATATACAAAAATTAGCTCCGGTGTGGGATGATTTAATCAATGAATTCAACTCTAAAACAGGACTAATCAAAGCGAAGTGAACTTTCTAGACCAAAATTCCGGTTGGCTAGGCTTGCCTCCTGAATCAAGTTGGGAAATAAAAAACGACCTCTCAGATTTAAATCCATTTGTCGAGTACCGAAAACTCATGTGGTCATACCATTTAGCAACCTCCAATGGAATGAGTGATCAAGACTTTTTGACTATCGTTAAAGATTTAGATGAGGCGGTTAGCGAAATAGCATCAATTGGTTTTCAAGAGACCCCACTTATTTTTTTAACTGAACTTTCTGAGGCTATAGGCCAAAAAGGTGGGGTTTGGGCAAAAAACGAGACCGTTAATGTGTCTGGCAGTCATAAAGCACGCCATCTTTTTGGTCTTGCGATACGCCTTGAGATTGAAGAAGTTCCAAAAGATAAACCCCTAACGATCGCCTCCTGCGGAAATGCCGCTCTAGCCGCTTCTGTAATTGCGAAGGCAGCTAAAAGGACTTTGACTGTAAATGTTCCTACATGGGCGGAAACTTCTCTCTTAGATGGACTCTCAGACAACGGTGCCAGAATTCAGATTTGTGAAAGAAGAAGTGACGAATCAGGGGATCCATGCATGTTCCGATTTAGGGAATTGCTGGAAGAAGGAGCGCTACCATTTGGTTGTCAAGGAACAGAAAATATATGGACTATTGATGGTGGTAAAACGCTGGGTTTTGAGATGTCAACACAGTTAAGGAGACACGATCTTGAACCAGACAGACTCCTGGTTCAAGTAGGTGGAGGAGCACTTGCGAGCAGCGCCATACAGGCTCTAACGGATGCTAAAAATTTTGGAATTCTAAAAACCAGACCTTCTCTCAACACTGTTCAAGCAAATGGTTGTTCACCACTTTCAATTGCTTTTAACCTAATAGCTGATAGTGGCAATCCTTCAGAAGCGCTCTCCGAAGCTATATCAAACCCACCAAAGTACATGAAGCCATGGGAAAATCCTTCTTCCTCCGCCACTGGAATACTCGATGACATAACCTACGACTGGCTTCCTTTAGTTTGGGACATGCTTTTAGGAGGCAATGTTGGGGGACCTATAAGCGCAAATGAGGAGGACATTATTTTGGCAAAAAAACTGGTTGCAGAATATACAGATATCTCTGCCAGCGCCACTGGAACTGCCGGACTCGCGGGTCTAATTGGAGCAAAAAAAGACAACTGTATTAGTTCTGATGACTCAATCGTGATCCTTTTAACAGGTGTTGACAGAGACTTTTAAAAGTTCAGATTGAAGTAACTTGGAGAGATACCCGAGAAGCACCATTGTTCATGGCCGTTTTTACGAGATCCGAAACCAGCTCAAAAATCTTTTCTTGCTCACCTGTTACAGTCGTGCCGAAAGGTCCAATTTCAACATTGAGGCCTGACTTTTTAGCTACAGAAATAGTCTCTTTTACATGAGGGCCAGGGTCTCCATCAGAGAATGGTTCAATTGTAAATTCAGCCTTTGCCTTTTTTGAACTCAAATCATTTCTCCTGAAAATCAAAACAGCTGATTTCGCGAAGTTGATCGGCAAGCGATTCTACTGCTGATTCGAAAAGTTCTTTACCCAATTCAGGGCCCGCATCTGTGGGGTCTCCTATAAGACCCTCGGTTCCAAAATCTCTACTAGTCCAACCAAATTGAACCTTGCCTCCAAATTTAACCCACTTATTTTCTGCCATCCATTCAGGTACGCGACGAACAGCTTTTTCCATTTGCACTTCCCCTGGTCGCAGGTAAGAAAAAACTGAAGTTTCATTTAACCCCCCATGAACTCCCATACCCATCTCTTCCTCCGTGCTTGTACCCCCAGATGCTGGTGGTACAGAAGGGTGGACAAGAAATGTTAAAAGTCCATGAGCAACACGTATGTCACGGCACGCTGTTATCAGAAGGGATGTATTACCACCGTGCCCGTTTAAAATAACTAACCTTCTTGCAGCAGTTGTAGCGACACATTTAGCTATATCATCGAGAACACTCATCATCGTAGTTGAACTGTATGAAAGGGTCCCCGGCGACCATGTGTGTTCATTCGATTTTGAAATTGACAATGTTGGAAGAAGCCATAGATCAATCTCACCTCCGATCGAATCAAGAAGAGCATTCGAAGTTTCTTCTGCAATAACTGTGTCTACAGACATTGGCAAATGAGGTCCATGCTGTTCAATTGCCCCAATGGGAAGCAGAATGACGGATTCGTCACTTATTTGCTCTGGGATATTCGGTCCAGTTATATCGGCAAGTCTTCCAGACATCTTTATAGGATAACCACGTATCTCTTCTAACGCGATTGATCAATTGTCATGATTTTCTTAATCGCGAGGGCCTGTCCATCTGTCCATATCTTTAATCTCGATTCCAGCTTGTTCAAGTGCTCTTTTGGCAGTGTGTGAAATAACCTCATCAAGGTCTCTGTGCTTATTGTAAAAAGCTGGCACAGGAGGGAAAATTACTCCCCCAATTTCTGCGACTTGTTGCATTAACCGCAAATGCCCTAAGTGAACTGGCGTTTCTCTCACCATTAGAACCAAAGGTCTTTTTTCTTTTAAAGTTACGTCCGCTGTTCTTGTAAGCAAGTCGGAACTATGCGAGTTTGCTACTGCCGACAAAGTTCTAATTGAACACGGGGCAATAATCATTCCGTCACACGGAAATGTTCCACTAGCGGGTCCTGCTGAAATGTCTTTGATCGGATAAGAATGATCAGCGAGTCTTTCAATTTCACCCGATGAAAAATCAGTTTCCATCCCTATTGTCTGTTTTGCTGCATTCGTTAATATCAAATGGGTTTCTACCTCTTGGACATCACGTAATATTTCGAGAATACGGATTCCATATATGACCCCGCTAGCTCCACTGATACCAACAACTAGCCGACGCAAAGTGTCTTCCATTTACTAATTTCTCCCTTAAATTACTACGAGTGAATTCTTACCTTGAATTTTGAACTTTAGTCCCATCACCGGACATAAGCACCTTTGTGTCCTGGGGTAACATCAAACTATGGATCTTGATCTAATGGCTCAGAAATATATCAACGATGGCTATCTGGTAGTTCCAGAAGTTTTTAACCAAGCCACTGTAGAGAGTATTCAGGCAGAAATTCCTAAATTCCGAGACGGAACTTACCCCATTCAAGACCCGTTGAATCTGGTTGACAAAGACTCTGGGCTTCTAGCTGTTCATTTCCCCCACTGGGTTTCACGTCCAATTTTTGAAACTCTGAATCACCCAAAGATTAAAGAAGTCCTGCGAAAAATTGTAGGAGCTCATATTCCCCACTGGGATGGCAGGGTCAAATGCATGCAGTCCATGCTTTTTCTCAAACCCCCTGGCTTCCCAGGCCAAGCCTGGCATCAAGACGAACGCTTTATCCCTACTAGAGATCGTTCTCTTGTAGGTGTCTGGATTGCACTAGACGACGCAACCCTAGACAACGGTTGCTTAAGAGTCATCCCAGGAAGCCACAAAATGGGACAGCTTTGGCCAACGAGACCGCATAATGAAACTGAAGAATTTGACCTTTCAGACGAAAGCTACGGTTTCAGCTCAGATAATGAAGAAATCGTTGAAGTAAACGCCGGGTCAGCTGTTTTTTTTAATGGTTATTTATTGCATCGATCTCTTAGGAATCAGAGCGATGCAAGTCGGAGAGCTCTAGTGCACCACTATATGAATGCATGGTCTAATCTGCCCTGGCAAATAGGTGCAGACAGGCTAGTAGACGCTGCCACGCACGATCATCGAATGATCGTACCGATTGCAGGTGACGACCCTTACCCTGAAAGAGGGATCGAAGCGAGCCCGAATGAAGTTTTTATTCGTCCGTGGGGAGATGAAATGGAATGGGGTAATTGGGATGCTTAAAGTTCTTCATAATGCTCGGTTGGAAGATGGCAGATTAGTGAATCTCCACATAAAGGATGACCGCATAGACGCCATAACAGAACTGCAGAAACCCTCCCCAATATCTGAAAATGGTGTGGATCTGAATGAATGGCTTGTAATGCCGAGTATGGCTGAACCGCATGCACATCTTGACAAAGCACTAACAGCTGAAAATGTTCCCAATCCCGCAGGTGATTTATCTGGTGCCATTGAAGCTTGGATCTCTGCAACCGCTCGTGGAGAAATAACTTATGAGGACACTATTTACCGCGCAGTGGAGGCGATGCGTCTACTAGTCTCCAGAGGTGTTACAGCAGTTAGGACACATGTAAATGTTGCATTAGGTTCTCGCGCCTTAGAAGCAGTTCGTGAAGCCAGAAAACTTGTTGAAGGCCTTATCGATGTTCAAATAGTTGCCTTAACGATAAACCCCATGACCGGCTCCGAAGGAACAGACAATCGAAAAGCTTTAGAATTAGCAATAGAAACTGGAGTGGATCTGGTCGGGGGCTGCCCTCACCTTGACCCTAATCCTTCGGTTTTGATTAAAGATGCTTTAGATGTAGCCGAAGATGCAGGTATAGGAATTGATTTACACGTAGATGAAATGCTTGATAAATCCGTTTTAACACTTCACGACTTAGCTAAACAGGTAATGGATCGGAGTTTTGAAAACTCTGTTACGGCAAGTCACTGCGTTACTTTAGGAATGCAAAGCCTGAAAAAGCAAAAAGAGGTTTCGGCTGATGTTGCAAAAGCCAATATCGCTGTTTTGCCCCTTCCTCAAACAAACCTTTTTCTCCAAGGAAGAGAAATACCTACTGCTACACCTCGTGCCCTTACCGCAATTAAGAGTCTTAAAGATGCAGGAGTTTTAGTTGCAGCCGGCGGTGACAACGTTCAAGACCCCTTTAATCTTGTAGGTCGAAGTGATCCACTTGAGACTGCTTCACTTTTGGTTTTGGCTGCACATGAAATGCCAGAAAGTGCTTACGAAATGGTGAGTGTAAACGCTAGAAAAGCTATGAAACTCGAAAAAGCCGACTTGTCGTCTGGGTCTTTAGCTGATTTTATAGCTATAGATGCACCCTCGCTTCGGGGAGCTATTGCTGACGCTCCAATGTCCAGAAAAGTTTTTAAGAGTGGAGTTCTAATTTCTTCTTCTTTGCAATCCACTCAAATAAGTCCAGAAGGACTTTGAGCAAGAACTTCATCTAAACTTAAGTGATGACTGAAATAAAAGATTTACGCGATTTTATATCTTCTCTAGATTCTGATGGCCAGTTGGTTAAAGTCAGTACTCCAGTTTCGATCGAGTATGAATTAGCAGATGTTGCTGCAAGTATTGCACGTGAAGGCAAAGGAGCTTGTCTTTTCGAAAATGTGACTGAAAGCCCATGGCCAGTTTTTTGCGGGGGTGTAGCGTCTCATAGCAGAGCTGCCGTAGCTCTGGGATGTGAACTGTCTGAAGTTGCCGACACTATGGAAAAAGCTCTTGATCCGTCGAATGGTGTCAGCCCAATAAGGACGGATAAAGCAGACTGGCAGGACAATACTATTTCAGGAAGCGAAATTGATCTTAAAAATTTGCCGATTCTGACGCACTCTAGAGGTGACAGCGGACCTTTCATCACAGGTGCCGTAACAGTGTCTAAGGATCCTATTTCTGGTAGAGGAAATCTCAGCTACAACCGAATGTCTAAACTCGACAAAAATATTCTCGGATTTAATGTGAATGAATGGAGAGATGTAGGTACTTTTTGGAAGTCTCGAGAAAATCCCGACGACCCGTTTCCTATTGCTCTTGCCATGGGTTTAGATCCTGCCATCATGATCGCAGCCGGTGTTAAAACACACGTGGATGAACTTTTTATTGCAGGAGCTATTAGGGGTAGAGGAATAGAGGTCTGCAAGGGGCTCACCGTGGACATAGATATCCCCTCATCAGCTGAAGTAGTCATTGAAGGTTTTCTACATCCAGCAAAACGCGCACCAGAAGGGCCTCTGGCAGAATTTCATGGCTATCACGGGGAAGCTTGGGACAGCCCAACTCTTGAGGTTTCATCTATTTCTTGGCGTAACAATCCTATTTTCCAAACAATCATTCCTGGTTGGTATGAACACATCTATATAGGAAACATTTTGCCTAGAGAACCTTTGTTAAGAAGTTACGTGAGACACTTAGACTCTTCTGCAGAGGTTTATATTCCTCCTTATGGAAATGGATTTTTAGCAGTCATTCAAATAGATCGAGATAATCCGGGAACCGCCAAAAATCTTGCATTGTCTGCGATGGCAGCCCATATCAATATCAGGAATGTGGTTGTTGTAGATAGAGATATTGATATTTTCCAACCATCAGAATTGCATTGGGCTATCACTAACCGTGTCAATTGGCAGGAGGATGTGTTTTCTATTCCTTTAGCTCAAGGACACGAAATGGACCCAACAGCTGATACTCGTGGTATCAGCACGAAGGTTGGTATCGATGCGACCTACAAAAGGGAACGGCGTGAATACGGTTCTCGAGTTTCCTATCCAACTATAAATCTTAACGACTATCTAAATTGAAATTAATCTAGTTGAACATTTTTGAAGTACGTGAAATAACTTTTTCTGCCTCTTCAGGATTTCCAATTGGTAATTGAAACTCATCTATTCCATTTTCATCGAAGAGACTCATCAGTTCTTCTGAAGCTTCTGAAGAAGATCCTGTTATTACGAACTGTTCAACCCATTCGCTAGGGACGTATTTGGCTGCATCCGAGGGACCGCCTTCAGAAAGTGCTGTTTTTATTTGATTGTTTATTTCTTCTGTCATTCCTATATGGTCTTTTACTTCCTGTGGTGAATCAACAAGCCTAAAACTCAACGCAGCACGCGCTTCTTCAAACTCTTTTTGAGAAGAAACGATCATAGTCGAATAAACGATTTTGAATGGATCACGTTTCGCTGCGTTTCGCAATGATTTAAGGTGCCCGGGCAAGAAATCTTTGTTTATATAACTTAAATAAAAGCCATCACCTAACTCAGCACCTAATTGAGTCATACGTTTACCACGACCAGCTAAAAATATCTCTATATTTTCACGTCCATAGTTCAAAGAAGCTGATTTCAATGAGAATTCATTCCCTTCGAGGTCTACTCGTTCTCCCGAGAAAAGACCTCTGAGAGCAACCACAGTTTCTGAAACAGTTGTTACAGGTTTCAATCTCTCAATCCCCAGTGGATTAAGAGTTAAGCCGCCACCAGCGCCGAGCCCTATAAAACTCCTACCATTACTTACTTCATCCAAACTTGCTATTGCAGAGGCTGTAATTCCCGGATGACGCACATACGGATTGGTTATTCCAGGGCCTACAAGAATCTTCTTCGTTGCTATCGCAATCGAAGTAAGCGTGACAAAAACATCTCTCGTGTGTAGCCCTTCGTCATATATCCAGCATCTTTCATATCCTAACTTTTCAGAAAGTTCTGCCAGTTCAACTATTTTTTCAACTTTTGATGTTGGCATCAGATTTACACTGACGGGTAAATTCACTTTGATTTCCTAAGCCGATCGCGACTTTTTATAGCTCGACTTACTACATGAGCTGCGTTCCTTCCAGAAATGCCAACTATCCCTGCACCTGGGTAAGTTGCAGCTCCAGATAAATAAAGACCATCAATTGAGGTTTTATACCTTGTTAGTTCTTTATCGCGCCCGAAAAACGTACTCAATGGTGATGTTCCAAAAGATGGCGTATGTCCTTTATGCATAGAGAATTCATTTTCATAATTTTCAGGTGTCATTACACGCCATTCTTCTATTTTTTCACTTCCTTCTGACCCCATTAATGAATCCCAAATATCTAGCCATCTTCTGGGCTCACTGGAATTATCCCAGCCACCTTCGATTGAATATGGGGTAAAAAGAACTTCAAGACTAAGAATGTGTCCACCTGAAGGTGTCTTCAAAGTGTGATCAGGAACAGATGGAATATCAATGAGCATTGTCGGTTTTGTTGCAACTTTTCCTAAAGGTCTTATTTCATGAGCTTCAATTAAATCTTGTGGCGAAGGAGAAATTATTGTTGTTTGACCTAATGGATTCAAACCGTTATGAGAAGCGAGAATTTTCTCTCCCCATTTCGGCTCGGGGAGCTCCTTTAAAACAGCATCAATCTTTGATTCGTAGCCTTCAGGAACTGGTAATTGCCTCCACTTTTCTACCATTTTTCTTGCTTTTCTGGGTGTTTCTCCTATCCACTCAACAAAAACTCTTTTCGGATCACACGCTGCGACAACCGTTCGTGTGTTAATAATTTCTCCATCTGAAAGTCTCACACCTTTGATTGATCCATCTTGAATAAGCACATTTTCCACTCTGGATCCACAACGAACCTTGCCTCCCGCCGACTCGAACGAGGCTTTTGTCGAATCTGTAAGAGAACCGCTACCCCCTTGAGGTCTTCCAACACGGTTGATGTGCCTAGTGGCATAGCCCAAAGCCGCCATGCCTGTTCCTGGTGTTTCGGGGGCTAGACCCCATACTGTCGGCCCTACTGAAATTGTGGGCATTATCAAATGCCAATCATCGAAATAATGACTAAGTATTTCCATCGCACTGCTACGAGACCATCTGAGAAGTCGACTTAACCCTTCACCTCTTTTTTGTAATGCTCTTGAAGTAAAACTGTAGGAAGATGGTTGAGTTGCAGCAAGATCAAGAGCCAATCTTGCAACTGGCAACGCATCTTCCAAATACCTTTTATAACCATCGACCTGGTCTGGGTGGGTTACGGCTAATCCAGCAAGCGTCTTATCAATATCGGAGTAAATAACCCACGGGTCGCTTTCATCATGAAAAGCGCAGATTGAACTTGCTTCTGTTTCTAGGTATTTCAGCCCATGCATAGCCAAATCAAGTTCTTCAATTATCGGCATCGCTCTTACTAGATTGTGTTCACAATGACAAATATTAAATCTTGCACCTAAATCATCCACCGTGGATGCACAACCACCAACGGAAGATCTTGCTTCAATAAGAATCGTGTCGAAACCTAATCTGGCAAGATAAGCGGCGCAAACAAGACCGTTATGGCCACCGCCCACAACTACTACCTCTGATTCACTCACAGTCTTACAAATTACTTAAAAATGAAGCTTAAAACCCAAACCTGTAGAAATATATTTACTTCTCTTACGCGAACTTAGGTAGCACATCTTCAGCAAGCCTGTGTAATTGCTCTGTACCTGATTCGTAACTATCTCCGGGCATCATCGGGAAAAGCATTAAATTCTCGACTCCTAGCAAATCTCTGTACCATTCGATTTGCTCACCAACGTCGTCTGCTGAACCAACAATCCAAATTTTCTGTTCTAAAGACTCTTCTAGAGTAGGAATCAAACCAGCTTTTGAAGGTTTGCCGTCTGGCCCCATATAACCCTTGCTCCATCCATATGGTCCTAAAAATTTCCACATTTCATCGTGACCGGGACGGACTGATTCAACAGCTTCTTCATATGTATCAGCTACACAAACGCATCTAACCAACATTCTTTTTTCACCAGATTCAAGTGAATGATTTTGTGACTCTTCATATAATTCAGCAAACCTATCCCACTGAGACTTGATGAAGTTAGGATGCGAATTCCAAAAAACACCCCCCCAGCCTCTTTTAGGGACGACTTCGAGAGTGGGAGGTGACGTAATTGCCTGCCATGTTTCATAAGGGTACAAAGGCCTTGGCACCAAAGTCAGTTCCTGGACCGTGCCTCCCCTATCTGGAATACCCGGCGGAGGAAAATCATAAATTTCACCATGATAAGAAAACAGTTCTTCACTCAAAGCAAGCTGGATGATATCCATTGCTTCATCAAATTGTTTTCTGTTGAAATCATCGGCTGAAGCTTGGTCAGGATTGTCGAAACTGCCAATCTGGCTTCCGAGTGTTTCAGCTTCTCTGGGTACTGTCCCCCTGCCTACTCCAAGAATTCCTCTTCCACCTGAAATGTTATGCAAGGTAGCAAAATCTTCAGCCAGTCGAAGTGGGTGCCATTGCGGGACAATATTAAAAGCCATTCCTATATGAATTTGTTCTGTTCGTTCAGCAATTATGGCACCCAGAAGAATTCCGTTAGGCACTACTTCGTAACCCTCATACTGAAAATGGTGTTCAGTAAGCCAAAAAGAATCGAAACCAAGTTTGTCTGACAAACAAGCCGCATCAATGATCTGCTCTGTAGCTTCCCACATTTGTTCGTTGCTGTATCGTCTATCAGTTGGAATCGGCAGATCCGGTCCTGCATCATCCATCTCAACACCACCGAAAAGAAAAACACCTGTTTTCATATTTTTACTTTAGGAGGTTTTGACAATGATTATTGCAAACAAGATAAATAATGATTGCTGCAAAAAGAAGGGCGTTTCTTTGTAGCCTGCTTCCTTAGTAAGCCAACATTCATATTAATGTGCTCCCCTATAAGAAGGTTTTAAATAGCTGATAGGACCAAGTGAGATAAAAGTTGAATAAAAATATAAATACTTCTGCGTCTTTGTCATTTGATGACATAGGAATGATTTTTCCTGATGGAACAGAGGCTCTTCAAAATATTTCTTTTGACCTCAGCAGAGGTGAGTTTGTAACAATTGTCGGACCTTCTGGTTGCGGCAAGTCGACTTTGCTGAAAATTGCTTCAGGTCTTCTAGAACCTACTGCCGGAAATGTGGACGTGGACCGTGAAAGACTTGGTTACGTTTTTCAGGACGCCACCTTGCTTCCTTGGAGAACAGTGAGCAAAAACGTAGAACTTCTAGCGGAGCTTCACGGCACGAGCATACAAGAACGCAAGAAGCTAGTGCAAGAATCAATTGAACTAGTTGGATTAGAAGGATTCGAAGACCACTATCCAAAATCTCTTTCAGGTGGTATGAAAATGAGATGCTCACTAGCTCGTTCTCTAACTCTAAAACCTCCTGTTTTTCTTTTTGATGAACCTTTTGGAGCTGTCGATGAAATAACTCGTGAACATTTAAACGAAGAGACCCAGCAACTCTTCAAACAAGAGGGTTTCGCTGGCTTATTTATTACTCACTCAATCAGTGAAGCTGTTTTTATGTCAACCAAAGTTCTGGTAATGTCTGCACGACCTGGACGCATAGTCGCGGAATTTGATATTCCCTTCGAATACCCGAGAAACCCAGATCTCAGATTTGAAGCAGGCTTTGCTGAGTTGTGCGGAAAAGTTTCAGTCGAATTAAGAGGTTCACACTCATGAGCATTATTGAAGAGAAACAAACATCTTCGTCTACAATTCCAACTCAACCATCTAGGGCCAGAAAATATATCGCTGCCTTTTTGCCCCCAGTAATTTTGGGAGCAGGTGTAATTGGGTTGTGGTATTACATTTCCTTTGGACTTCTGGAAGAAAAACGGCGCTTCCTCCTTCGACCTATCCACAGTGTCATCGATGTTGGTTTTCTAGACGGCGATAATAGAACAGAGTCACTACAAGCACTTTGGTCAAGCACAGAAGTAGCATTAATAGGTTTGTCTATATCTATAGGCCTAGGTTTTATTCTTGCAATTCTCATGAGTCAAGCAAAATTTATGGAACGAGCAATTTTTCCATACATGGTAACTCTGCAAGCTATACCCATTTTAGCAATTGTTCCTTTGATATCTTTCTGGTTCGGAACGGGTCAGAGGTCTCGTGTCGTTGTCTGTGTGATCATCTCACTTTTCCCAATTATCGTTAACACACTATTTGGACTTCAGTCCGCAGAAAGAGGAATGCACGATCTCTTCACACTCCATCATGCAAACAGATTTACACGTCTCAGGAAATTAATGTTTCCAGCTGCACTGCCAGCTGTCTTTGCAGGACTTCGAATATCCGCTGGGTTGTCTGTAATCGGGGCAGTCGTTGGAGATTTCTTCTTTGGAAAAGGTGAGGCTGGAATTGGGCAAATGCTCAAGAAACACGCAAACAGGCTTCAGGGCGAAGAACTTCTAGCATGTGTAATTTTGTCTTCTGCTCTTGGAGTTATCGTATTCTGGGTATTTGGGGTACTTCAAAATAAAGCTGTTGGCAGATGGCATGAAGCCAACTCCGCGACTTCCTAAAACTCCTAAGTTTAAAAAAATCGGCCTAGGAATCTGAAATAGCTACAACAGCGATTTCCATTTTCCATGACTTTTGAGCAAGCTGTGAAACTACAAGAAGAGTTGATGCCGCTTGATGTGAACCGAAAGTCTCATCTCGTACTGTCATGACTTCAGATAAGTCCTGACCCGGCACTACATATGTAGTTACTAAAGTGATATCAGTTATCTCCATGGATGCCTCTTTAAGGATTTCCGTCATGTTTTGCCAGATGACTTCTGCTTGATCACGAATATCGTCTGGGACAGTCCCATCTGGTTTTACAGGAACAATCCCAGAAGTATGCAAAATCCTTGAAGCGCCTTCAGCTAATACTGCATGCTCGTAATTTGCGGCGGGAAAAGCTATTTCACTGGGATTAACAGGAACTAAAGGCACAATAACGACGCTACTACGCTAAAAGCGATAATGTCGCCATAAATGAACTCCCGAATCGCACTTTACTTTCAAGACAAACACGAGATCGCGTATGAGCTAGAAATGGCTAAATACGCTGAGAGTCGTGGGATTAAAGAAATCTGGCAAGCGGACACACGTTTGGCTCGCGATTGCGTAGTAATGATGAGCGCTCTTTTAAATGAAACAAATAATGTTCGAATTGGTTCGGGTGTTTTGCCTATTTGGACTCGAAACCCTGCAGTCATAGCTGCAACTTGGAGCACCATGTGGGAATTGGCGGGTCTTGATGATGCTAATCAAAGTCGTGTAATGCTGGGGCTTGGAGCGTGGTGGGAGCCTATTACTTCCAGAGTGGGTGAAGAAAGAAAAAAACCTCTTAAGGCAATGAGAGAAAACATTGAGTCAATCCGCGAGCTCTTCACTATGGAGGAAGTCAGCTATTCAGGCGAATTCGTAAATCTTGACCGAGTGAAGCTAGATGTTGCATATGGCAATGTCGATGCTAGGGATATACCGATTTATCTGGGCGCAACTGGACCTAAGATGCTGGAACTAGCTGGCGAAATCTGTGATGGTGTAGTTTTGAACTACATCGTGACACCCGAATACATTCGTGAAGCTGTCGAACTAGTTTCTGTGGGGGCAAAAAAATCTGGAAAAAACATAGACCAAATCGATAGGCCTGAACTGTTGGTATGTTCTCTTTCCGATGAAGATCCTGCAGAAGCTATTCGAACTGGAAAATCGCTTATCGCCTATTACCTTGGAACTGAACCTCACATAATGAAAGCTAGTGGTGCTGATCCCGAGCTGGTTGAGCGAGTTAAAGAAGTGGTTGGTTGGCCAGCTACGGAAGCTGACTATCGCAAAGCCGCTGATCTCATCCCTGATGATCTTGTTAAATCTCTGATGGCTGTGGGCACGGGCCGACAATGTCGTGAAACCGTTGAAGAATATATAGACGCCGGTGTGACTTGTCCGATTCTTTATCCACTTATGGATGATATGCGTCCAGTTATCGATACCTTCGCTGACTGGTCTATGTAATGACCTCAGTGCTTTTTGAAGGTTCAGCAATAGTAACCGTTGACGACTCAAACTCTGTTTTAGATCCAGGTTGGATTTTTATAAGAAATGACATAATCGAGAATATAGGAAAAGGTGAAGCACCTAAAAATATCCGTAAGGAAGCAGATGAAATAATCGGAGCTTCTGGCTCAGCGATAATGCCGGGGATGGTGAATGGGCACACACATCTTTTTCAAACTTTTTTCCGCGGACTTGCCGATGATAAACCACTCCTTGATTGGCTCGAAGAAAGCATCTGGCCGGGTGCTTCAGAGCTTGATGCCGACTCTGCGAAAGCCGCCGCAATGCTGGGACTGATAGAAAACCTTAGAGGGGGTGCAACTACAGTTGTTGACCATCAATATATTCACGTAGACCCACAGATAGATGATGCGGTTTGCCAAGCCGCATCTGAAGTTGGTTTGAGATTCATTTTGGCAAGTGGGTGGGCGGATCGAAATTACCATCCCCCTCTAACGGAATCAGCACAAACAGTTATAAGCCGTATAAGCCCTGTGCGTGAAAAATGGCACGGTGCGGAGAATAATCGAGTCCAAGTTGGTTTGGCACCTTTAATCCCGTGGGGCTGTTCAGATGCAGCAATGATCGAAACCGTTGCTGCTGCAAGATCATGGGGCGGGTCGACGCATCTTCACTGCGCTGAAACAGCAATCGAAGTGGAAATGAATGTTGAAGAACGCGGCCTTAGGCATGTTCATTGGCTTGAATCATTAGGACTTTTAGGTCCCGATCTTCAACTTGCGCATGCCATTTGGCTTGACGAGGATGAAATTGATTTAATTTCAAAATACGGGGCTTCAGTTGTTCACTGCCCAGTTTCAAATATGTACCTAGCTTCGGGGGTGGCGAAAATTAAAGAAATGCTCGATCGTGGCATTACCGTTGCCTTGGCTTCTGATGGGCCCGGGAGCAACAATCGACAAGACATGTTCGAAACGTGCAAGGCAACTGTATTACTTCAGAAGGTTCATAATTTGGATGCAGGTGTACTACAACCTGAAGAAGTGCTTCATTTGGCTTGTCGGCATGGCGCTAAACTAGTGGGTAAAGAAAAAGAAATCGGATCGTTGGAAGTCGGTAAAAAAGCAGATCTCATAGTCGTTGATCTAATGACTGCCTTCGCCGCTCCAGTGCATCGAGTCGCATCTGCGATCGTTTATTGTGCCACCCCGAGGGATGTCGTACACGTAATGGTTGATGGAAAATTACTTATTAGAAATAAAGAAATTACTTTCACTAATGAAAAAGAAGCTATAGCCAGGGCAACTGAGTCTGCAGAAAAAATCTTTCAGAAAGCCGGCATTGCCACACGATTACTTTAAATTAATCTTTCGTTAAACGGTTGAACCATCTGCTTTGACTTCGACGATGTATGACCAAAGTTCGGCTGTCAATGGAAGAGGCTCGGGATGTTCATTTGCGGCTTCCATTGCTGCGCGATGCCCTTCGGCAAAATCTGGCGACTGAACCCAAGCTATAAAATCATCTTCGCTCTCCCAGCGTGTAACAACCAACCATGTCTCGCGGTCATCTGTAGGCCGCATCAATTCAAAACCTTGAAATCCTTTTTTTCCATCTACTGCCTTTATTCTTTCGGCGAAACGCCGAGCTACTTCATCTCCCAGATTTTTTGGGACAGTTATTGCATTAATTTTTATTACTGACATTTCTGCCTTTCTGCTATTAATTAGGTGAAACAGATTTCTGGAGTTCACTTTAGGTCTTCGACGTTGAGAATCGTTAGGTTCCTGATAATTTCTTCTTGGAGTAACATGTATATCTGAGAATCAGAATTGGATTTAATGACAAAAATAATCTCATATCAGAGACCTAAAAATATAGAAGAAGCACTAAGTCTTGTTTGTCAGGACAAGCACGTTCCGCTAGCAGGTGGAACTCAATTAAATGCTAATGAAGATACGGAACCTCTCCATCTGGTAGATCTACAAAGTCTCGCTTTGAAAGGAATTGACCGCTCGAACGGGAAATTGAAAATAGGGTCCATGACAACACTTCATGAGATAATGAAAAATTCCGATTCCCCTGATTTAATTCGACTTTCCTCACGTTCTGAGTTGCCAAGCACTTTGAGAACTCTGGCAACCATTGGAGGAACGATCGCTAGCGGTGATTCTGATAGTCAGTTAATAGCAAGCCTCTTAGTTCACGACGCTGAAGTCACGATTTTAAAGTCTGATGGAGAGCTAAGTGTTCCTCTTCAAGAAGTGTTGAGCAAACCAGAACTTATGGATTCGGGAATAATACTGTCAATCGATATCGCAACCGATGGAGAATCCCGACTAGAGGCAACCGGAAGGACCCCCGCTGATACGCCTATTGTTGCCGTTGCCACCAGACAATGCTCCGACGGTTATCGGATGGCCATTACTGGAGTTGCCCCAACACCAGTGCTTGTGGATCCAGAAAATCCGACAGTTTCCTTGCAACCTACTAGTGATTTTCGCGGAGCCTCAGAATACAGAATACATCTAGCCCAGATTCTTGCTTCACGAACCCTCAATTTACTTAACGGTGAAAACTAATGCAGATCAATATTGAGCTCAACGGCCAGGATACAACCATCGAATGCGAGGTTCATGAAACCTTGATAACGGCACTCAGACGTGAGGGGATGTCGAGTGTTCGCTTTGGGTCTTCATCTGGGGAAACTGGGGCTTCAGCTGTTCTTTTCGATGGCCTTCTTGCAAGCAGTGAGGTGATTCTTGCATCCCAAGCGAACGGACATTCAGTCGTAACACTTGAATCTCTAAATACAGACCCCTCCCTTCATCCCGTTCAAGCAGCTTTTGCGGCAACTGGAGCCATGCAATCTGGCTACTCTGTTGGTGCCATGATTCTTGGCACTCTTCAATTACTACAAGAAACCCCCGACCCCACCGAAATTGAAATACGCGACATGCTTTCAGGAATTCTTGATAGAGAAACTGCATACGTTAAACCTGTAGCGGCAGTTAAACAGGCTGCAGCGGTTCTTCGTGGAGAGGAACCAGAACCATTTAGACCATTAATACTCAAACCCATGACTGATGGGGTCAACCCTGTGACAGTGGATCCAGACGATTCCCCTCCCGAAGCTTCCGATGCCATCCCAAGGTTGATCCCTTCTTCAGAAGTTCCCTCAACTTCAGTGGTAGGACAGCCGGAAGTCAAGGTAGACGCAGTCCGATTAGTGAAAGGGAACCCAGCATTTACTGCCGATTTTGACATTCGGGGTTTGCTTCATGCAAAGGTTCTTCGGAGTCCACATGCTCATGCAAGAATCATCTCGATAGATGATTCTGAAGCTCTTGCACTCCCAGGTGTTCATGCTGTTATACATCACGAAAACATTGATCGAGTTAAATATGCTTCAGGGGGCCAGTCTTATCCGAATCCTAAGCCCCATGATCAAGTTAGTTTTGATAACAAGGTAAGACATGTAGGCGATCGTGTGGCTGCAGTGGCTGCCGAAACTCCACAAATAGCTGAAGAAGCATGCAGTCTGATAAAGGTCGACTACGAAGTCTTACCAGCGGTCTTTGATGAATTGGAAGCTGGAAACCCCGATGCCCCAGTGATTCACGACGAAGTTGATACTGTAGATATTGCTGACAGGGACCGGAATCTGGTTCATCAAATATTCGCCGAAAGAGGCGACGTGGATTCCGCCCTGCAAAATGCTGATCGGACGTATGAACAGACTTTTCGAGTTCATCAAGTTCAACCGGCTCCCATAGAGCCTCATATCTCTACAGCTTGGCTCGATAGCGATGAACGTCTTGTCGTCAGAACAGCCACGCAAGTGCCATTCCACACACGTCGCATGCTTGCACCTTTAGTCGGGATGGATATCAAAGATGTCAGGATTATCAAACCGCGAATTGGTGGTGGCTTTGGTGCTAAACAAGAAATGCTTATTGAAGATATTGTCGCTCACTTAGCTATAGCTACCAGGCAGCCGGTACAGCTCGAGTTAACCCGAGCTGAAGAATTTTATGCAAGCAGAACTCGGCACCCACAAACACTTACTTACAGAACAGGCGTTGATTCAGAAGGTAATCTTGTTGCTCAAGAACTAAAACTAGTTGGCAATACAGGACCTTACGGGACCCATGGCTACACCGTACAGACAGTCGCCGGACTTAGAGGCCTCTCCTCTTACAACTGTGATAACAAACGTTTCGATTGCGACGTTATGTACACAAATATTCCTGTGCCGGGAGCGTATAGAGGATACGGAGCGCCTCAAGCTCTCTTCGGTTTAGAAGCTCACATGGAAGATATTGCAATTGATTTAGGAATGGATCCTATTGAATTCCGGAGACAGAATTGGGTCAAGGTCGGGGATGAAATGAATATTGCTCCGCACTTAGGTGAACAAGGAACAACAGAAGAAGAACTCGATGAATATCCGAAAGTTATGTCTAACGGAATCGAAGAGTGTGTAGCCCAAGGAAGCCGTGCTATCGGTTGGCACCGCAGGCATGACGAGTCTTGGAAAAATCCCGCTGATAGACCGCATATCAGGAGAGGACTTGGATTTGCGTTTTGCATGCACGGAACATCCATTCCTTTTCTAGACATGGGAGGATGCAGCATAAAACTGAATGATGATGGTTCATTTAATATGCTTGTAGGTGCCACAGACCTGGGTACCGGAGCTGACACTGTTCTTGGTCAGATAGCTGCAGAAGTTCTGGGAGTCCCTCTAGAAGATATAAGGGTTTACTCTTCTGACACTGATGTCACCCCTTTTGATACAGGTGCTTACGCTTCAAGTACAACTTACATCTCTGGCGCCGCCGCTAAAAAAGCTGCAGATGTTGTGCGCACCAGACTCAAAGAACGTGCGGCCATGTTACTTGATATAGAAATCCCCTGTTCGATTGAATTGCGTGATAGACGAGCCTGGGCACCTGATGGTCGTTCCGTAAGTCTTGAAGAAATCGCCCTAGATTCTTTGCATTTGAATGAACAAGAACAAATTATGGGAACTGGTTCGCATGTGTCCCCTGATTGCCCTCCCCCCTTTGCTGCGCAGTTTGTTGAGATCGAAATCGATGTTGAAACCGGTCAGACTGAAATAACAAAAATGGTCATGGCGGTGGACTGTGGGGTGGCTATTAATCCAGTAACCGCAAGTGGTCAAGTTGAAGGTGGAATGCTTCAAGCCCTGGGGTATGCACATTGCGAAGAAATTGTTCTTGATGATAAGGGGGAAATGGTAAATCCTTCATTCGGGCCTTATCGAATCTATCGAGCGGACGAAATGCCTAAAACTGAAGTATTTTTAGTCCAGACTATGGAAGATAGTGGGCCTTTCGGAGCGAAAGCAGTTGCAGAGATACCGAAAGATGGTGTGGCACCTGCCGTAAGAAATGCGATCCTCAACGCTACTGGAGTACGGATAGATGAACTTCCTTTTACACCTGAGCGCGTTCATCGAGCGCTTAAAGGAAGCTAGAGATGCCCTCAAAGGGCGGCCTCATAATTCAACCTACTTGGTTGATTTCTGAACCTTCAAAAGAACCCAAACAAAATTGGGGTGTACGCGTATACGACGGAAAAATTCAGTCCGTTGCCCCAAATGAAGAATTGGAAATCGAGTTTTCCAAAGATGAAATCTTTTTAGCTAAAGACAAAGTGCTTATGCCTGGTTTCGTTAATGGACACATGCATATGTATGGGGTTTTGGCACATGGCATACCTATGAAATCTGCTCCTGCAGATTTCTGGTCGTTTCTGGAAAAATTTTGGTGGCCTTTGGTCGAAGACAAAATTGATCATGAAATGATTTCCTCTGCAACCGAATGGCTGTGCAGTGAAATGCTTTTAAGTGGAACAACGACATTTTGCGACGTATTAGAAGCTCCTCTATCACTTCCGGACTCGCTCTTACTCGAAAAGGAAATCATAGAAAAACGTGGCCTTAGAGCTTTACTCAGTTTCGAAGCTAATGAAAGGTCAGGTACACAAGTCGCCCAAAAAGGAATCGAAGAAAATATTCGCTTGATTGAAAAAAACGTTGAGGGTGGTCTTGTGTCGGGATTTATGAGTGTTCATACAACATTCACTTGCTCTGATGACTTTCTTAAACAGGCGTTTGAACTCGCAGAGGCAAACAACGTTATGTTTCATGCCCACTGCAATGAAGGTGCCTATGAGGGAGACTGGTGTGAAAAAACTTTTGGACACCGAACTTTCGAGCATTACGAAAAACTTGGAATAAACGGCCCGCGATTTCTGGCTTCACAGTGTGTCCATCTATCCGAAAGGGAAATTGAATTAATCTCATCTTCCGGAACGCGTTGTGTTCATATGCCTTTGTCTAACTGTGAAGTTGGAGGTGGAATAGCTCCTATTCCTGAACTGCTTGAAAAAGATGTGTGTATCTCTCTGGGAAGTGACGGGTACATAAATGATATGTTTGAGGTAATGCGTGGTGCTTTTCTTATCCACAAAGCGCGCCTTCAAGACCCTGGGACTATGAGGGCGGACCAAGTTTTTGAAATGGCAACTCTCCAGGGAGCCAAAGCTCTGGGACTTGAGAATGTCGGTACTTTGGAACCAGGTTTTGTAGCTGACCTCCAATTAATTGACGCTAACTTTCCAACTCCCTTAAGTGAAGAAAATCTGATCGAACAAGTGATACTTCATCGATCTGGTAATCATGTCGACTCTGTGATGATTGATGGAAAATGGAAGTTAAGAAATGGTGAGATTCTTGGGGTCGATCTTGAAAAGCAAAGAGAGTCAGTTCATCGGCAAGCTAAACGCCTTTGGGGTAAAAATGAGTAAAAAGAATCTAAGTAAGGGTATCGATGAAACTCGGATACTGAGCAAACTCAATGAACTCGTTGATGAAGGAAATACTGTTGTACTGGCAACCGTTGTGGAAACTTCTCGATCTGTACCACGTCATTCGGGAGCAAAAATGTTGATACTTTCTGACTCTCATCAAATTGGAACCATAGGTGGTGGAGAAATGGAAGCGCGGGTGATAAAAGAAGCCTGTGCCTGCATGGACGACGGTACTTCAATTCTGCTGAACTATGAGCTAGTTGATCCAGTAGCTGGAGATCCAGGTGTTTGTGGTGGAACGGTTACTATTCATTTGGAGACCTATATGCCCAATTCTAAAATTCTAATCATCGGGTGCGGTCATGTTGGAAGGGCCGTAGCGGAACTTGCTAGCTGGTTGGGCTATCACGTCGTCGCAACCGACGACCGTGAGGAGCTTGCCGAGGGTGTAACGGGGGCGGATCTTGTTATCGCCGGCTCAATCGAAGATGCTTTAAAGCAGGTCAATTTGACCGATCGAGATCATGTAGTAGCAGTTACGCGCAATGCCGAATTGGATATCCAAAACCTTCCTCATCTACTTTCTACTGAAGCAAAATCAATTGGAGTGATGGGAAGTTCTAGACGATGGGAAACAACTCGTTCTTCGCTATCATCAGCTGGCATTTCTGAACAAGATCTTTCCAGAATAACCTCCCCTATCGGATTAGATTTAAATGCCGAGACTCCGCAAGAAATAGCTATTTCTATCGTGTCCCAAATCATCGAAAAAGATAATGCTAGTAACAACTAATTGTGATTTCTGATTATCTTTGTTTAATTCGTGGAGGTGGCGACCTGGGAACCGGTGTTGCTCTTCAGTTAAAAAGAAAAGGAATGCCTGTAGTCGTATTTGATTTAGAAAACCCTTTGGCAGTGCGAAGAAAAGTTTCACTTTCATCAGCAATCATCGACAAAAAAATAGAAATAGAAGAAATAACAGGCAAAAAAGTTGACGACCTTTCAAATGTTGATGACTTTAAGTTTACTAACGTTGTTCCAGTTCTAATCAGCGACATTCTCCCAACTTTTCCTATTTCCGTGATTGTTGATGCCAGAATGCAGAAAAAACCTATGGACACGAAGATTGATGATGCCGAACTAGTCGTTGCTCTTGGGCCTGGCTTCTTTGCGGGCAAGGACTGCCATGCTGTTATCGAGACCATGCGCGGACCAGATCTGGGGAAAGTCATTTGGAATGGCCATGCAGAAAAAGATACAGGAATTCCGGGTGAAGTTGGAGGGCTTACGAGTGAACGTCTGTTGCGTTCTCCTTCTAATGGAAAAATTCACTGGATAAAAAACATAGGCGATTTAGTCAAAAAAGATGAAGTAATTGGCTCCGTAGGAGATAGTTGTATAGTTGCCGGAACTGGCGGACTGATTCGTGGAATGATTAAAGAGGGCATGCTGCTAGAAGCTGGCATGAAGATCGGAGATATCGACCCGAGAGGTACAAATGTTGATGTAAACAAAGTTTCTGACAAGGCTCTAGCAGTTGGAAACGGCGTAACGGAAGCTGTAACTAAATGGTTAGAAAAAAACGAATCGAACCTTTAGAGGTTCATAAGGCTGTAGAAAATCTAGAAATAAAAGAAGGTGAGATAGTTGCTCTAGTCGGAGGCGGGGGAAAATCAACTCTTCTCAAAGCTCTTGGAGAAATTCACGGAAAAGGCACGATTTTAACTACTACAACCAAAATGGGGAGTGACCAAACAGGAGAAGCAACTTTACTTGTTAGCCCTTCCGAAAAGGAGCTTGTCAGAGCTTTAGGCGGAACTCCTCCTGTTCTAATATGGGATCGCGTCGAGGGTGAAAAAGCTTTCGGAGTTGACCCTTCACTGCCCAAAAGCTGGCTACCCGAAGCAACCAGAATCATTGTTGAAGCAGATGGGGCAAGGCGACACCCTGCCAAGGCTCCCGCGCCTTACGAACCTGTTTTACCCTTAGGTGCAACAACAGTCATTGCAGTGATCGGCGCTGATGCAATTGATCGAGTTATTGAAGATCAATGTCATAGACCCCTAAGAGTCGCTGCAGTAGTTAATTGCTCTCCTTATGAAAGACTCACCCCCCAAAGGGCTGCCGTTCTTTTACTTGATCCGAACGGATCTAAAAAAGGGTTAGAAAATGGAATGCGATACGTTATAGCAATTACGAAGGTTTCTACTAAAAATCAAAATATTGTTGAACGTTTAGTTGAGGAACTTCAGAGTTTTGACCCAGAAGTTGAAATTTCTCTAGTTCTAAGTCATAACAAAGGATAGGTTTCTTAGATGATTCCAGGAAGTGTCAATCTCATCCCAGAGACTTCAGTTGACTCAATGCGCGATTTAGCTATCAGATCTGAAAAGTTGGGTTTTGAACGCTGTTGGGTGTATGACGAAGGTTTAGCAACTCGAGATGTTTACGTCACCATGACTGCGATTCTGCGAGCTACTGAAAAATTAGTGGTTGGTCCCGGTATTACGAATTCTTACACCCGTCATCCGGGTCAGACTGCTGCTGCTATAGCTTCACTCGATGAAATGTCTAACGGTCGTGCTTTTTTAGGAATAGGAGCCGGTGGAAGTTTAACTTTGGATCCTCTTGGAATCGAGCGTTACAAGCCTATCGAAACTGTTCGTCAAACTATCTCTGCCTGTCGGCAGTTGTTCGCTGGTAAAAAAGTTGATTTGGAGGCACCAGTATTTTCTTTCAAATCGGCAGAATTAAATTACGGAAGATCTGATATTGAAATTTGGTTGGCTGGACGTGGCCCTAAAATGCTTGACCTCGGTGGTTATGCTGCAGATGGGGTGATGTTGGATTTTATTTTCAAACCTTCACTCGGTGAGTATGTGGAGAAGATAAGGATGGGCGCTAAACGTGGAAACAACAATCCGAAAATTTGTTATTCAACAATGATCGTTACTGACGATGAATCTCTTGAAATTGTTAGACCTCATATGACATACCGTCTGGTGGACTCGCCCAAGACGGTGCTCGATGAGTTGGGTGTTACCGAAAAAGATGTTTCGAATATCCGTAGTTCCCTTGCTGATGGCCTTGAAGCAGCAGCCGAATACGTGTCTGATGATTGGGTTCTACCTTTTGTGATCTCTGGAAGTATTAGCGAATGTACTGACGAGCTTGCTCGTCTTGTTGAAATGCATGGTTTTAAAGAATTCATGATTCCTGTATTTGAACCTGAAAGCGGAGTTTCTTTACTTGAAACAACAGCTCAGGTCATTGGAGGTTGATAGTGCAAAAAATTGGGGAACCTGTTCTTACTGCCGACGTACAAAATTTTTTTGAAAATGTCAACATAAACATTCCCGAATCAGAAGCTCTTCCTGAATTGCGGGAATCTGAAGCGTCTGCTTTAGAAATATTTGATGACGAACCTCTTGTCGAATTAAAACACCCTCTTGTGAAAACACTGAATTGCTACTGGGAAGCAGGCTGGGAAAATGCTTTAGCCGGCTGCTGGATCCGTAAATCTGTTGCAGAAAAACTCTATGACATCACTGAAGAGCTACCTGAAAGGTGGGGGTTGGCCATTTTTGACGCGTGGAGACCTCTGGCTCTACAAAAAGAACTTTTTAAAGCCGCATGTGAAGATCCGCTAATTCCGGAAGAATTGTTCGCCGAACCAAGCAGCAATCCTGTTGCTCCGCCTCCTCATTTGACTGGTGGAGCAGTTGACCTTACTTTCACCGTTGATAATGTTCCTTTGGCACCCGGATCAGGATTTGATGACATTACTCCTGCAGCTGTGGCGTGTTTTTTAGAGGAAATCCCAGGTTTTAATAGGGATTTCCGTCGTTTTTTGTATTGGACGATGCGCGCACATGACTTTATTGTTTTTAAAGAGGAATGGTGGCATTTTGAGTTCGGTACACGCCGTTGGGGTGCTTTAACTGGAGAAAAGGCAAAATTTGGAGTTACAAGCCCTTTTAACTAGTGGTACTTCTGATCAATCATCAAAAAGTCGTCTGGCATGTGTAGCTAATTCTAAATAAGCCGAACTCATATCAACATTTTTTAATTCTGAATGATTGATGACCTGGTTTCCTCCAACAAAAAGGTGCTTAACTCTCCTGTCTGGTCCCATTACAAGACCCGTTAAAGAATCTTGAATATCACCCAGGTCTGCGCCCGGCCAAATAGCAATATCTGCCTTTTGGCCTTTTGTGAAACTCCCCAAATCCTCTAAGCCCAAACAGCGCGCTCCACCTATTGTTGCCATCTCAACTACTTCTTCTGGCATAAGAGCATCAGGTCTCATTTCTCTTTGCCGTGCGGTAAAAAGTGCTTGTCTAAGTTCTGGGAATAAACCACCGATTTCATTCGAAGCCACCCCGTCTACTCCGAGTCCGACCGGACAACCTGCTTCCAGAAGATCTGTCACAGGGCACATTCCTGCTGCCAAACGCGCATTCGAAGATGGACAATGTGCAATACCCGTACCTGCTCCTCCCAGTCTCTGCATTTCTTCTTTATCGATATGGATACCATGCGCCAGCCAGACATCATTATCAACCCAACCCCATTCATCCAGCATCTCGACTGGTCGCCTTCCAAACTTCTCAAGACAGTACTCTTGTTCCTCTAAAGTTTCGCAAAGGTGAGTATGAAGACGGACACCGTGTTTTCTAGCAAGCTCTGCAGAATCAATCATCAATTCCGTGGTCACTGAAAAAGGACTGCACGGGGCCACAACAACGTGAACCATTTCCCCATCGTGATGTCTTGAGATTATTGATTCTGTAGATGAAAGGATTGCTTCCCGGTCCTCTACAACATGGTCTGGGGGCAGCCCTCCTTGGCTCTCTCCAAGGTCCATAGAGCCTCGTGATAAATGTAATCTAATTCCGACCTGTTGAGCTGCCTCGACTATTGCATCAAACACTGAGTCATCACCATTTGGCACCAAGTAGTGATGGTCAAATGCTGTTGTGCAACCTGTTGAGGCTAATTCACCTAAACCGACTAGCGCAGCAGCATGCACATCATCGACCGACAGTTTGCCCCAGACAGGGTATAAATGCACCAACCAATCAAACAAGTTGCAACCAACTGCTCGGCCACGTGTCATCCATTGATATAAGTGGTGGTGAGTGTTTATCAAACCTGGAGTAGCTATATCTCCAGTACAAGTAACCACTTGATCATTGTCTTGCGGTTCAATTAAGCCAACTTCAGTTATGACACCATTTTCTATAGCTATGTCACCGGGGTACCTCAATCCCCTTATGACTAAACGGTTGTTCATGGCGACCAATCGCTAAAAGTATCAATCATCAATCTGACATCTGGTCCTAATGGATAGAGAATCGGGCAAGTGCAGCCATCTTTCATATATTGGGCTACCTTTTCTCTTACCTCATCAGGAGTTCCAGCAGCGCAAATCATCTGAACAACTTCATCAGGAACCAATTTTGATGCTGCTTCTACCTGTTCATGTGTTGCCGGCCATGTCAAAACTTGACCTATCTCATCTAGAAGTTCTTCAGGAACTCCAGAAGCTTTCATGATGTGAGGTTGCTGTCCTAAGTATTGAGTGACCATAAGTCGAGCTCCGTCTAAAGCTTCTTTTCGATCCTCGGCTAAGGAACAAACTACAAGCTGAGGCCGGTCGATTTCATCAATACTTCTACCGGCTTTTGAAGCCCCTATTTCTAAATGCTCCATCGCTCTTTTGTTGTATTCGGGTGAAACCAAATAGTTCAGGACGACGCCGTCAGCAATCTCGCCGGTCAACTCCATCATTTTCATTCCAGTAGCTCCTATGTAGATAGGTACCTCTTTTGGTCGCCGTTCCTGATATACATAATCGAGTTCTACACCATCGAGTTGCACAAAATCACCTGAAAAAGTAACAGTTTCATCGGCTAACAACGCCCGAACTGTTGTAACGACTTCCCTCATCACTTTTAGAGGTTTTTTGCGTTCTATTCCGACTTTTGAAGCCAATGGATCCCACCAGGCTCCAATACCAAGAATGATTCGACCCGGTGCTAAGTCATCTAAAGTTGAAAAAGTAGACGCTAGTCTTGCAGGATTTCGGGTCCAGCAATCAACCACACCAGAACCTATTTTTATCTTTTCGGTCTCTGCCGCAAATGCGGCCATGGGCACAACTGCATCTCGGACAAGACGTGAGTCAGCCTGCCATACAGCTTCAAAACCATTCGACTCGGCATACTGTGCATATTTGATTGCTTCGCTTATCGAATGTGCATCTTGAAGATATATTCCTAATCGAGTCATTTTCTATCCTTTTTTCTTAAATCTGAACTTCAAACAATTTCAGCTAATCTTGTGTGAACTTTTTTTGCTTGTTCAGCAGCTTTTGCTCTAATTTCATGAGGGTCCACGAGAGTTGGTGTCCCATTTGACCAAATGGTTTCTTGTTCGACTATAACCTCTATTGGATTAACTCCTGTTGAAAATGCGAGCTCCCAGGGGTCCATGTTTGGGTAATCCCAAACAACCCGATCGTTCATTGCTTCGGGAACAACTCGATAGCCATTCGTTAGCCATTCCCAAGCTGTCTCTGGCGAAGCTTTTACATCAGACTCACGATGACGTGCATAAGCAAGACGAAATTCTTCAAGCATGTCTGCGCCAATTCCATCTGTGCCTAATGCAATCTGGTTGCTAAAGCGAACAGGATTGGCGTACCCGACAGAGTTGTTCATGTTTGATCGAGGGTTATGAACCAGAATTCCTTTCAGATCGTGACTGTCTTCAAGATGCACCCCATGAATAATGAGCCAGTTGTCTCTTGAATAATTCTTTAATCTTGAAACAGCATTTGCATCTACTGCACCTTCTGCTACGTGCACATGGACACCAACACCAAAACTTTCAGCTATTTCAGCAGCAGATTCTATTGTCTCACCTTCACATGTGAAGGACGCATGTAAACCGACCATTCCGCGTCCCCCTTCTTCCAAGAACCGTCTATTTTCCTCTAATCCTTTTTTTGCTCCATCGGAACCATGCCGATCAGTTGCTCCATAAGAACACACAACTCTTATACCTACAGTTTCACAAGCCTCGGCTATAACGCTCAAAGAACCTTCGATCGCTTCTGGGGATTCGTGATGATCGACAATTGCTGTACATCCACGCTCGAGCGCTTCAAGAGCTCCCAGCATCGCTGACCATTTAATCGATTCGAGGTCAAGGGCTCTATCAAGTCGCCACCAGACTAACTTTAGTATCTCTTCAAAGTTGTCAGGCTGGCTCGCTGGTGCAGGCATTCCTCTAGCCAGCGTTGAATAAAGGTGATGGTGGGCGCAAACAAGACCATACGTCTCATTTGACCCAATGAGCTCGTCAGTCATCACAGTTCCATTCTTGCCAATTCTCCTGTTGATTATCTGAGGCCATTGGCAGGCTATTTCGCCAAATTCCATCTTGATTGTGCAAAGCGGTGGCTACTGCCCCAGCGGTAGGTACTAATCCGATTTCGCCAACTCCTTTTATTCCATAAGGTGAATCAGGTTGTGGCTCTTCAACTAGGATTACTTTCACAGGGGGCATATCTTTCGGTCGCAAAATGCCAAGGCTTTTAAGTGTCATATTTAAAGGTTTTGATTCTTCATTTGTAGGGAAACCTTCTGTGAGGGCGTATCCCAATCCCATATGCACTGATCCTTCAATTTGCCCCTCACACAAGACTGGATTTACCGCCCTGCCAACATCATGAGCTGCCACCACGTATTCAACTTTTTCTTTTTCTTCACCCATTACGACCAGTTGTGCTGCGTAACCAAAAGTTGAATGAATCAATGGGTTCTCTACATCTTCGGAAATCGAATTGGTCCAATCAACTCGATATTCTCCCTGGTAGTCAATCTCAGGTTTACATCCATCAGCCATGGCTACCCTGCAAGCGTCGGCAACTGATCCTGCCCCCATTAACGTGCCTCGACTACCAGTCGTTTGTCCTACATTCATTTCTCGACTCGTGTCCACAATTACATCTATCAAAGAAGGGTCGATACCTAACTCTTCAACTGCTACTTGCAAAGCTACTGTGTGAACTCCTTGTCCCATTTCAGTCCAACAGTGTCTGACTTCGACTTTTCCATCTTTGCGGAATCTGACTATCGCCTTAGCTATTTCTTTTGCACCGTTTCCGAGACCAGAATTTTTTAGACCTAGACCTAAACCGACTACTTTCCCATCTTTGATTGCTTGATCATATGATTCTTTAATTGCTTCTAAACAGGAGTCCGCCCCTCTACTGCCTTCATCCATTATCTGACCAGGTCCCCAGATTGAACCAGGTTTAACAACGTTACGCTTTCTTATCTCCCATCCGCTTATTCCGACTTTTTCTGCGAGTCTGTCTATTACTCCTTCCATCGCAAACTGAGCTTGATTGGCGCCAAAACCTCGAAATGCTCCTCCTACCGGATTATTTGTTCTTACTGCGATTGAACGAACATCAATTGCATTAACTACATAAGGGCCACTTGCATGACCTGCAGCCCTTTCCAGTACCTTCATACCTACTGAGGCATATGGTCCTGAATCGCCAATCATTCGAACCCATAGCCCAGTGAGTATGCCATTCTCATCGCAACCTGCTTTATATTGCATTTGAATTGGATGTCGCTTAGCGTGCATTAGTAACGACTCTTCGCGGCTTAGAGTGCAACTTACTGGTTTCCCTATTAGATGTGCAGCTAGAGCAGTCTGTGCCTGATTTGACATGTCTTCTTTTCCGCCAAATGCACCACCATTAGAAACAAGCTCAACCGTTACCGCACTGGTCTCAACTCCAAGTACTTTTGCGATCTGATTTCGGTCATCCCAGACCCCCTGACCGCCTGAATACACATATAGTCCTTCATCATTAGGAACCGCAAGTGTTGATTCAGGCTCAAGAAAAGCCTGTTCAACTCTCTGGGTCTGAAAGACTTCTTCAACTATGTGTTTTGACTCTTCAAAAGCTTTTTCGGTATCGCCACGTTCATAACTTGACTCTGACAAAACATTGCCATCTAAACCCCAGACTGCATCTTCATTAGAGTTAACTGCTTCTACGGGATCACTAAATGGTTTTAAAACTCTGTACTCAATCTCAATTAATTCAGCTGCTTTGCGGGCTGTCTCTCTGTCTTTTGCAACTGCTAAAGCCAAGACATCACCCATGTAAGAGGTTTTCCCGCCTTCGGGAATAAATATTGGCCAATCCTGATGTATTAGACCAACTCGCAACTCACCTGGAACATCAGAAGCTGTGATTACCTTCTCAACTCCTTCTAACTTCTCCGCAACCTCTATATTTATCCTTACAACTTCTGCTCTTGCATGATCAGACAACCTCACAGCCCCATGAAGTAAACCACTAGGCTTTATATCGTCAATAAATGGCCTGTCTCCTAAACTCAAAGCTTCTGCTTCATAACGACTTCCTGAGGTCCCGACACCACCTGTTTGGATTTTTACGGGTGTTTCACCTGAAGCTAAAGCTTCAACTGCATCTAGAATTTTGGTATAACCTGTGCACCTGCAAAGGTGGGCTCCTAAATGTCTAGATGACTCTTCACGAGTTAACGAGCTTCCTTTCCGGTCGATTAGTGACTTAGTTCTAACTAAAATACCCGGAATGCAGAATCCGCATTGAAGGGCGCCATGTGCTGCGAAGGTCTGTGAAAAAAGTTCACGCTCTTTCGGATCAAAACCTTCTAATGTTAAAACTTTTGTATTTTCCGTTTTCTCCATTGACGTCTGACAAGCGATTCGTGCTTTTCCATCGATCAAAACAGTGCAACATCCGCACTGACCAGATGGAGCGCAGCCATCTTTTGGAGAAATAAGTCCGAACTCATCCCGAATCGCAGCTAAAAGATGTGGATGTGACTTTTCAGTCTCAACCTTTACACCGTTTAGTTCGAAAGTCGTCATGTCAACTATCCTTCAGGGTTTTCATCGTCTTCTTTTCGAACTTCAATTCCTTCAGGTATTTCTACGCCTACTTGCGAAGTAATTGACTTGTATACCTCGGGTCTTCTGTAACGATCAAAATCGAAAAGAGTTTCCTTATAGTTTGCACACATGTCTAGATCGACAACAGCTGATACTAATTCGTCTTCTACCGTTGAGCACTGAGCGACGATTTCACCTGATGGAGCTATTATCGAACTCTCTCCTAAAAGGTCACACCCTTCTTCATTGCCAGCTTTAGCTACTCCAACTACCCACATCCCATTCTGATATGCACCTGATTGCATTACCAAATGGTTATGAAAGCCAGCTAAAACATCCTGACTTGGATCAGGTGGGTAGTGGACTGGGGTGTTGTACCCAATTAGTGCCAGCTCACAACCTTGCAATCCAAGCACCCTGTAGGTTTCCGGCCATCTTCTATCATTACAGATAGCCATACCCAAAACTCCATCAAACGCCCCAAAAACCTTTAGCTCATTGCCGGGTTCGAAATAGTAGCGCTCTAAATGCTGAAAAGTTCTCCAAGGCTCATTCTCTTCATGGCCAGGAAGATGGACTTTTCGATATTTACCGAGTATGTCACCATTTTTGGAAGCAAGAATTGCGGTGTTGTAACGATGACCATCGGAAGTCATTTCTGCGTAACCTAAATGAAAACTGACTCCTAGTTTTTTAGCTTCATCAAATAATGGCTGAACTTCTGGATTTGGCATTTCGGTTTCAAAAAAATGATCAAAGTCGGATATATCTTCTGACCACCATCTCGGGAAAAAGGTTGTAAGAGCCAGTTCTGGGAAAACCACAAGGTCACAAGACACCGCCGATCCTTTATGCAAAAGCGCAATAAGTCTCTCAACTATTTCCTTTCTATTGTCATCCCTCTGTATTGGTCCAAGCTGAGCAGCACCTACTTTTAAAATGCGTGTCATTGTTCTTTAGTCTCCAAAATCTTTCATATCCAAATCAAGAATCGTCTGGAATAAAACGTTGCAGCCTGCAATAAGGTCATCGGAATCTGTATGTTCCTGTGGGTTATGGCTTATTCCTTTGTGGCTTGGCACAAATACCATCCCCGTTGGGCAAACTCTTGCCATCATCTGAGCATCATGTCCCGCACCAGAAGGAAGTTTCATTACTGAATGTCCCAGTCGGGAAGCTATATTTTCTACCGTGTCAACAACTTCTTGATTGAATTCGACGGGCTCAAATCTGGCTAATTGTCTTTTTTCAATTTTTAAACCTTCGGTAGAAGCTAACTCTAATAAAAAATCAGCAAGCTTATTTTCAGATTCTGCTAAATAAGCCTCAACCGTGTTTCTTAGATCTACGGTCAAAATAGCTGAACCTGCAACCACGTTCACCAAATTTGGGTGAAGCTCGAGTCTGCCAACTGTAGCTACTTGACTTCCTCCCATTTCTAAAGATAGATCACGGACATAAGTAGAAATCGCGGCGGCTGCAAAGCCTGAATCATGTCTAAGTGTCATTGGAGTCGTTCCTGCGTGATTAGATTCTCCAGTGACTGTGAGCTCAGTCCATGAAATCCCTTGCACTCCTGTTACCGCTCCTATTGTTACCCCTTCTACTTCCAAAACGGGACCTTGTTCAATATGCAACTCAACAAAAGCTCTGGGTGAAGGGCCAGGACATGGAGAGGTCCCTCTGTAACCAATGCGGTCTAATTCATCTCCGACTTTTGCTCCATCAACACCTTTTATATCTAGGGCCTCCTCGAGTGTCATTCCTCCTACATAAACGAGACTGCCTAGCATGTCCGGTGCAAATCTAGAACCTTCTTCATCGGTAAAAAAAGCAACAGCTACTGGATGTTGGGTCTCAATTTTGTTTTCAGAAAGAGACTCTATTATCTCTAAACCTGCGAGCACCCCTAAATTTCCGTCGTATCTTCCCCCGGTTCTAACAGTGTCAATATGACTTCCTGTCATAGTTGGCGGACCGTCAATTTTTCCGGGTCTAACTGCTACTACGTTTCCAATTGAATCAATACTTATATCGAGATCTAAATCTCTCATCCAAGTAACAACAAGGTCGCGCCCTGCTCGATCTTCATCTGTTAGAGCGAGACGGCAAGAACCACCCCCATCGATGGCCCCTATAGATGCTAATTCTTCAATGCGATTCAGGAGACGGTCACCATTTATTCGAAGATCTTCAGTCATTATCGTTCCTTTCTGGAAAGACAATATCTGTAGGTCTAATTGGGACCCTATGAAGGTCTAAACCCGTGGCATTTCTGACCGCTGAGGCTATAGCAGCTGTCGATGAAATAGCTGGAGGTTCTCCAACTCCTTTCGCTCCAAAAGGTGCATTAGGTTCTGGTTGTTCTATAAGTGCTGCTATTTCTACAGGTGGCATGTCAAGAGCAGTAGGTAGGAGATAATCGGTAAAAGAGGGGTTCAGAATTCGACCATCCACGACATTAATTTCTTCCATTACAGCCAAGCCGAGACCTTGTGCAGCCCCACCTTCCAATTGGCCTTGAAGTTGCAATGGATTTAGTACTCTTCCTACGTCTTGAGAGGTTATTAGTTCGACTACCTTGACTAATCCAAGTTCCTGATCCACGTCTACTACTGCTCTATGTGCTGAAAATGCAAAAGAAACGTGAGCATCTCCTTGACCATTTTCATTTAAGGGGAAAGTGGGCATGTGCCGATAGACCTCTTCTGCTTCTACTGGATCAGAAGTAGCTTCTTTCAAACTGATCGAGAAATCGCTTGATAAGGAAGCTATCCCGCCATCAACCATTACCAAAGATTCGACATCTAAGTCATGAGATTCTGCGATACGAGACAAAAGTTTGATACGTACCGCATCACACGCACTCTTCACTGCACCACCCGACATCCAAGTTTGCCTACTAGCCGAAGTCGAGCCTGCCGACCCTACGCTAGCTGTGGAAGCGGGCGCCAAAATTACTTCGTCGACTCCCAAAACTTCTCTGACTATCTGCTGAGCCAGTGTCACAAAACCTTGGCCAACTTCGGCACATGCAGATGTGATAGTCGCAACTCCATCTAAAAGCTGACATGATGCGGTACTGAAATCATCAAACCCTTCTGAAAACATAAGATTCTTGAATCCAACTGCAATAGCTTCTCCTCTTACAATATGTTTTGGGTCAGCAGTTCTTCCCGCACCTCCTGGTAGTTCCATTTGTTGTGATGCTGCACCTACAGAAAAAGAATGTTGAGCGCATGTCTCTATAACCTCGGCCACTGGAGCTGTCCCCGTAATAGTTTGTCCGGTTATTATCTGATCTCCAGGTTCAAGAGCGTTCTTTACGCGTAATTCGACAGGGTCCATTCCCAATTCAATAGCTAGCTTGTCCATCTGTGCTTCATGGGCAAAACAAACTTGCACACAGCCAAACCCCCTCATAGCCCCGCATGGAGGATTGTTCGTCCTAACTACCGCACCGTATATTTCTACATTCGGCACCCGATACGGACCGGCCGCAAAACAAGTAGCGTTAGCTAACACGGCGCTACTTGTAGAGGCATAAGCTCCCCCGTCTAAAAGTAGCCGGGCTTCAATTCGTGTAAGTGTTCCGTCGGATTTAGAGTGATGGCGATACCACATCTGGGCCGGGTGACGGTGTACATGACCATGAAAACTTTCAGTTCGAGAGTATGACATCTTTATGGGTTTCCCAGTTCTCATTGCTAGGAGACAAAGATGTATATGAAGACTGATGTCCTCTCTTGCACCAAATGCTCCTCCAACTCCTGCCAACGTAAGTCTTACTTTTTCAGGAGGAAGATTCAGACAGGCAGCGACTTGATCACGGTCAGCATGTAGCCACTGGGTTGATACAAAAAGGTCAATTCCTCCATCTTCTGATGGAACTGCCATTCCTGATTCTGTTCCCAAAGGCGCTTGATCTTGCATCCCTACTTCATAAGTTCCTTCAACAGTTATTTCTCCCTCTTCTTGAGAATTTCCATAACTTAGATTTATTTCCCTAAAAAGATTTCCATCGGGATGTATAGCCTCATTTTCTTGTGCCAATTTCGAGTCTGAGAGCGGCTCAATTAGTTCGTATTCAACTTCTATTGCTTCCAATGCGCGCCTTACATTTTCAGGATGGTCTGCTGCAACTATTGCTACAGGCTCACCCTGAAATCTCACAACTCCGTCTGCTAAAACTGGCTGATCTGGATGCTCCAGTCCATACAAAGGCATGTCGTCCAGATCTTCGCCTGTCAAGACAGCGTGCACTCCCGTCATTTTTAAAGCGGGAATTGTATTTATTGAAACTATCCGTGCAGATGGATGTGGCGAGCGAAGAGTCCCTCCCCAAATCATGTCGGGATGTCGTAAATCATTGGAAAATACAAATTCTCCTTTGACTTTCGGCACCCCATCGGGCCTAATAGCGTTCTCGCCTATTCGAGGTCCTTTGGTAGCCGTTCCTAACGTTTGAAGCCGGCTCATTTGCTTTTTTCCTCTTGATTCTGAGCTTTTCGGGTTTTACTCGCTATCCGAACAGCTTCGAGGATCCTTCCATAACCGGTACACCTGCATAGATTGCCACTAATTGCTTCCCGAACTGTCAAGTCATCTGGATCAGGATCCGTATCCAACAATTGATCTATCGCTACCAGTAACCCTGGTGTACAGAATCCGCACTGAACTGCTCCTGCGTCTACAAAAGCTTTCTGAACATCTGAAATTTCATCTTTTGTGCCCAGTCCTTCAATTGTGGTGATTTCACGACCTACAGCAGAAGCTGCAAGAACTAAACAGCTGCAAACAATTTCTCCGTCAACAAGAACCGTGCAAGAACCGCACTCTCCTTCCTCACAGGCATTTTTTGATCCGGAAAGTTCCAGCCGTTCTCTCAAAACCCATAGGAGGCTTTCCGATGGGTGACCATCAGCAACTTGATAACTATTACCATTTACTAAAAGGGTGTAGGTTTCAGAAATCATTTTATATCTCCCGCGCTAACTCTTTCTAAAGCTCTCTTAGCTAAAACTTTCACTGCATGTTTTCGGTAATTTGCAGTTCCGCGATGGTCATCAATGGGTTCTGTTGAATCAGCTACTAGTTCAGAAAATTTGTTTATTACTGCCTCTGAAAGGTTACTGTTGGTTTCCCAATCAAATTCGTGTGATATGAATTCTTCTGCTTCGGTAGCTCGAAATGGCACAGGGGATACAGAACCAACACCTATTCTTAAATTTCTCCCTAAATAATCTGTTACTAATGCGAGAGAAACG
>CERG01009509.1_pt1 | contig 25290 bp, 20 predicted proteins | sample 530861 | NCBI WGS metagenome assembly CERG01 (sample SAMEA2621037, study PRJEB7988) | marine metagenome | biome: marine biome (ENVO:00000447); feature: deep chlorophyll maximum layer (ENVO:xxxxxxxx); material: "saline water (ENVO:00002010), including plankton (ENVO:xxxxxxxx)" | depth 50 m
TAAATGCTTTAACAAACCCGCAGCCATTTGGGAGCGTCCCGCGTTATGCACACACATAAATAGAACGCCCGGAGCTTCTTTGCCCGATGTTGGCATTATTAAGTGTTTTTGGGTTCAGAAGTGCGCGAAGCTCTTTCCTCTTTACTTCTGATCAGTTCCGGTGATCGTGACCACATCAAGTCACCGTCATAGCTGAGCTTGTAATCAGGAGTAAACTCAATTACCACTCTTGAAGGCGAATCAAGAAAATCTCTGAAAATGCGTGCTTGATTTTCATCAGGTCTTAGGAATGCTGCAAATTCAGGGTAGAACCAGTCTTTTATTTCACGGTCATCATGTACTACACAGTCTCCTTTGTAGGTAACTGTCTTTCCTCCACCCATTGATGTTCCTGTGCTATTAATACATACTGAGGCTCTTGGAAATCTTCTTATTGCTGAGATTCGGGCTCTTCTTTCTGCGGCTGTCATCCAAATTTTTCCATCTTTTGGCAAATAAGCCATGACCACACCGAAGGCTTCTCCTTTTTTGTTAGTCCACATAAAAACACATTCTCGGTTTGTATTGACTAGCTGTGCTTCAAGTTCTTCACTCAGAGCGCACTCGGTAAGGTCTTCGTAGTTGTCTTCTGCCATATTCTGAAACTAGAGGGATCCATGCATTTAAGCAACTGTTTGTCTAATTTCTCAACATTTTCCCATTTAGGGCACCGGTGTGCTCACCGTCTTGCATGAAAACTTCACCGTTTACGATGGTTTTAGAGTAACCGGTTGATCGCTGAATGAACCTTCCTGCGCCTCCCGGGAAGTCGTTAACGATTTCGGGATATTCAAGTGACATGTCTTCAAAATCTATAATATTTATATCCGCAAAGGACCCTCGTTTCAGACGACCTCTGTTTTGAATACCGAAGAGATCAGCTGTGTCTGAAGTCATTTTACGAATTCCTTCTTCGAGGCTAAACATTTCTTTTTCCCGCACCCAGTGTGTTAAGAAAAAAGTTGGTTGACTCGCATCCATTATTTGTTTTGTATGTGCCCCTGCATCTGCTAATCCCAGAGTCACGTATGACTTAGTCAACATTTCGGCAGCTGCTTCCATGTCTTGGTTTAGAACAGGGAGTATAAAAAGTTGCTTACCTTCGAGCTCTAATGCTTCGTCTATCCACTGTTCGGGTATGGACACTCCCCGTTTCTCTGCTTTTGCTGCAATGCTTTCTTCAGGCTTAAAATCGTGTCTTACCGGATTATCTGGGAGGGGGTAGAACTTTCTCCAATCCAATGGAAGGGTCTCTAATCTTTCTTGAGCAGCCTTTATTAGTTTTTCCCGTGTCTCCGTATTAGACATTCGAACTATTTTTTCTTCAAGTGAGAGATCCGCCATCTCTGCCCAACCTTCAGCCCGATCGAACGGGGTTCTTGCACTTAGGCCAAGCAACACTCCTATATGTTTTGAGGTTGTTTGCGGGTGTATGTCTGCTCCAAGTGAATTCTCTTTTTCGACATAATCTAAAACTTGTAAGTGCAGTTGGGGAGCTATATCAACTTGAGTTAAGCCAAAGGTAACGGGACATTCGGCTATTCTGCTGATGTCGCCATACATCTTTATTTCTTCTCTTGAGTCGTTTCCTCCCAATTTTGGTGCTGCTTCGAAAACTGTTCCTTTGTATTGGGCCATCACCTCAGCGAATGCCAAAAGCTCTTCTGAGGTTGCATAAGTGCCAGGCACGCAGCGTCCGTCAGGGACCTTGTGAAGAAAAGTTCTTGACGTCGAAAAGCCAAGTGCTCCTGAATCAAGTGCTTCTTTGATCATCGGAAGCATTTTTTCGATGTCGTCGGGAGTTGCAGGCGTTTCATCGAGTGATCTTTCACCCATAGCTGCCAGACGCACTGCGCAGTGTCCTACCATGCCACCCGTATTTACTCCTTTTGGCAAGGCCTCTACCTCATCTAAATACTCCCCATACGAAGACCAGTTCCATGAGAGTCCGTTGAGGATACTTTCAGCGGGAATATCTTCAACTGACTCCATCATTTCTGCAAGTACAGTTGCTCCGTCTTTTGAAACAGGTGCAAAAGTTACTCCGCAATTTCCTAGAACCACTGAGGTGACTCCGTGCCAACATGACGGGCTTGCAATAGGGTCCCATGCCAGTTGAGCATCTAAATGTGTGTGTATGTCTACAAATCCAGGTGTGACGATCTGACCATCAGCATCAATTTCTTTTTTTCCTTTGCCATCGACTTTGCCGATTTCAATTATTCGATCACCTTCTACAGCTACGTCAGCTGTAAACGCAGGGGAACCAGTTCCGTCAATTACCGAACCACCTCGAATTACTAGATCAGCTTTCATTTAGACCTCTTTTGATTTCATATTTTATTTACTTTAAAAAACTTACATAGCTGTCGAGAGTTTCTAATACTTGCTCTCGTGGACCTGCAGGTACTCTCAAAATTACTTCGTCTACCCCCAATTCTTCGAAGTAATCCAGTTTTCCTTGATCTGGAACTGTTCCAAAAGGAACTATAGAAATTTCTGAAAAGTCTCTTTCGTTAGATTCGCAAACTTTTTGCAAATCTGACAATGAAGCCTTTATACCTGAACCGCCTATAGGCATCCATCCGTTTCCAAATTCTGCTATGTGCTGGAAAATTGTGGGGCCTGGAGCCCCACCTAACATGATTCGTGGTCCTTTTTCTTTAACTGGTTTTGGCCAAGCCCAACTTGGGTCAAAATCTATAAACTCTCCATGAAATTCAGCTTCATCTTCTGTCCAAAGTTGTTTCACTGCAAGCATCGTCTCACGAACTCTTTCTCTGCGTGTTGAGAACTCAACTCCATGGTTAAACATTTCTTCACGGTTCCATCCGTATCCGATACCCATTTCAAATCGGCCTTTTGAAATTACATCAAGTGTGGAAATACTTTTAGCAATATTTATAGGATTATGTTGAGCGATAAGAAGCACTCCAGTTCCTAATCTGATTTTTGACGTAACTGCTGCTGCTGCTGCAAGTGAGATGAGTGGGTCGGGCAATCGTGGGTAATCTTCAGGTGCAATACCACTAACGGTAGGAATAGGCGTTTTTTGACTTGAAGGTATGTGCGTATGCTCTGGTATGAATACTGAACTGAAGCCTCTGAGTTCCGCTTCGACTGCGAGTTCCCTAATGTCTATACACCGGTCTGTTAGATGAATAGTTACCCCTAAATCCATCTTTGAAGAATAGAGGCGAATTGCGTCGAGTGGTAACTCTTAAACAACTCTTGTATATATTTGCTAATACCTACTATTTAAAAGGAGTTGAAATGCCCCATTTTTTGGTTAAAGGCAACTACACAGCCGAAGGTTCAAAAGGACTTTTAGGCGAAGGCGGTTCGTCTAGGATTGATCAGGCGAGATCATTGATCGAATCTATGGGTGGAAGCCTTGAATGTATGTACTTCTCTTACGGTGAAGATGACATAGTTGGGATATGTGAGATGCCAGATAACGCATCTGCAGCGGCTGTTAGTCTGACGGTTTCCTCGACAGGGGCGGTCAATGTAAGCCTCACGCCTCTGATCACTGCAGAAGAAATCGATGCCGCATCGGGCAAAGCAAAGGATCTTGCTTATAGACCACCCGGAAGCTAATCGGCAACTTTGTGGCTTTTCAAATACTTGATGCGTGTTTTATCTTGCTATTTGGAGTCAGTTTTAAAAACGTTGCCTTTATATGAGTCAACTGTTGTGAAGTCCTCAACGTTGCGTCTTGTCAACTGAGAGAGTTGCTTTACTGGTTTTCCAATCGGAATCATTGCAGCTATGGCATGGTTCTCAGGTAGGTCTAAAATTTCGCGAACCGATTCTTCTTCGGGAACTATTGCCGTTGTTATGACTCCCCCTAGTCCTTCATTTCGCGCTGCCATAAGAATATTCCAAACAAATGGATAGACAGAAGCTCCAGTGACTAAGCCGATTCTTTCTAGATCTTTATCCATGGAAGCAACTTCAGAAAGGTCGATACTTACAAGTAAAAGTAAAGGCACTTCTTGAAGCCTGTTAAACATTTCAAAGTCGTGAACAGAGCTGGTATCAATTTCTTGTTCTGAAATAGATGAACTTTGGACAGTGTTAAATGGGACTTCTCCAGCTTTTTGCTGGGCAGCATAAAGTAAGAGAGTAGGTCCACATAGTTGTCCTAATTTTCTTTTTTTCTCAGAGTTTTTAACGACCACCACATGAATACCTTGCCGATTCCCACCCGAGGGGGCAAAACGCGCATTATCAAGAATCCGATGGATAACTTCGTCTTCTATTTCTTCATTTTGGAAATCGCGACAAGCAAATGTTGTTCTCATTACTTCAAGTAAGTCCATGGAAGATACTAAGACGGATTTCGTGACAACATTGCTACTGGGCCAGCGATGTCCCAATAGGCGTCTAATTGGCTGTACGGAATGGTTATGGACATGTCATTTGTTCCGGCGCCTCCAACTGTAAATGGTGCAAAAGAGATAACCAGACCTCCTTTTGTAAGGTTAAATCTACTGAAATTAGAGATCTGTGGACCGGCACCTGTGAGCATCCTCTCATCTGTCCATTCCTCATTGTTCAGTTTGGTAATTGCGATCTCTGATAATGCTCTTACCCAATCAGAATTGAGATTAAACAATTCTTCTATACTTATTGGTTCTCCTGTTGATAGGTCAAATGTTTCAGTCTTTATTTCTGATTGATCACTTACAAGATTCGGGAAAAGGATCTTACGGTTATTACGGACACTAAAATAGTCATCTGTTGCCAACATCACTTCGTAATTCTCCTGTAGCCACATGCAACGATCAGTGAATGCCCTGCACGCATAACCTGATTTCTCGACGTTGTTAGTTATTTCTTCAAGAAAAGCTTTTATCTCTGCCTGTACGAGCCCTCTGATACGGCCATTCACTTTAGGAGACTCTCTTGGCCCTTCTATCCGTGGCCAACTGACATAAACTTCAATTTTTCCCGAACCGCCTAATGGTTTCAGATCAGGACCATAGGCTGCTAGGCCTGTATCAATATTGCAAGCAAGGTCTTGTATAAAAACAGTTGGGCCGTCTGGAAATTCTCTCTCTTCTGATCGTTTGCGAGGAACTATGAGGGTTTGACCCACTTTCAACTTATTTGGGTCACTCATTGAATTGGCTCGCATGAAATCGTCAACTGTACTTTCAAACTTTTTCGCGATGACACCGAGTGTGTCACCTGGCTCGACAGTGACTGTTTGTGGACCGTCTTCTTTAATCTCAACAGGCTCTATGGCTATCTCAGATAGGCATTCGGCTTTTTTTTGTTCCAGCGCAGGCAATTCACGCGGTTCCCATCCCGGAATGTCAAGAGAGGGAAGAGTTGTTGTTGACTGGTTCTCTGGAAAAAGAGTTGCGAAAGTTGTCGTAACGAGAGTTTCTTGTTCCACTTCATCAGTTCCCCCACAGGAAGAAATGGTTAAGAATATTATGAGTAAAAAACTTAAACGACAAAACAAGATCCAAAAATCCTTCACGAACAATACCTTCTCACACAATATTGCTTCTTTAAATCGATAGACATGATCCCAAACATTACAGTGCAGGGTAATACATTGAAAGAAGATAGTGGTATGGAGCAAACAACATCGATAAATGGAGTTCGCTTCAGGCTTACCATTTCGGCTTTTCTCTTACTTTTCGTTGAGCTGGCTTTGATTCGTTGGCTGGGTGCAAACATTGTGTACTTAGCATATTTTTCAAATTTTGTTCTCATAGGAAGCTTTCTGGGAATTGGTTTAGGTTTCTTATGGGCAAGCCGTTCAGAAAAGTCTTTATTTCCTCTGGCCCCTTTTTTCCTTTCAGGTTTTATCATTTTCGTTAAATTGTTCGACGTTAATATCGAAGTTGCCGGAAGTGACCTAATTTTCTTTGCCGATCAACGCCCAGTCGGTCCTCCTAGATGGTTCATTTTGACAGTTGTTTTTTGTGTGGTGGCTGCATGCGTCGCCTGTTTAGCTGATGGTGTTGCAAGGAGTTTTTCTAAACTTAAGCCACTCGACGCATATCGTTGGGATTTGGTTGGTTCCATTGCAGGAGTTGCTTTTTTCTCGGTTCTTTCATTTGCTGGGTTACCACCAATATTTTGGAGTTTGATCGCGGGCGTAATTCTTCTAGCACTTGTTCACGATGGCAATTTGAAGAAATTTTTCTTGCAACTAGTCGCTGTTGCTTTATTCGTAGTGTTTCTAGCAGTTGAATCAATTGGGCCTAATAAGGCCTGGTCTCCTTATTATGCGCTCTCCTGGGAAGACCAATCTTCCGGTGGTGTCGTTATGAAAATTAATGATGTAGCTACTTGGGGACAGGCGGACATAAATAATGAGTCCCCTTACGGTTTCATCTATGACATGTACACAAAAGAAAGTCCTGGAGAAGTTTTGATAATCGGAGCTGGTTCAGGAAACGATGTAGCTGTTGCTCTCAACAGAGGGGCTTTAAGCGTTGATGCAGTGGAAATCGATCCGAAACTTTTAGAAATAGCCGAAAAATATCATCCTAACGACCCTTACAGCGACCCTCGTGTTCAGACTCATGTTGATGACGGTCGAGCATTTCTTGAAAGTAGCTCCAAAAAATGGGACATGATACTTTTAGCTCTGCCTGACTCTCTAACTGTTGTTTTAGGTCAAGGTTCTGTTCGTTTAGAAAGTTACCTCTTCACCGAAGAGGCTGTTGAATCCTACCGTGAGCATCTGAAACCAGATGGTGTTTTTGCTATGTATAACTTCATGAGAGAGTCGTGGCTGGTCGACAGGTACGCTGCGACCCTTGCTGAGGAGTTCTCACAATCCCCTTGTGTGATCGACGCTGAGGCACGCTTCCTCTCAGTTTTAGTCGCTACAGATACACCAAGCTCGCTTGATTGTCCAAATGAGTCCAGTTGGTTTGCTTCGTTAGATACGCCTTCACCCGTTTCTGATGATCAACCTTTTCCTTACCTAAGAGACGCTCATATTCCGGGCTTCTATCTTCTTACCACTTTGTTGATTCTTCTAGTTTCAGCTTTTAGTGTTCGTGCTGCCGCAGGGTCATTGTCAGGTTTCAGACGGCATTATGACGTATTTTTTATGGGTCTGGCTTTTCTACTACTAGAGACTAAAAACGTGGTTCAATTCGCTTTGCTTTTTGGAACTACTTGGTTTGTCAACGCCCTTGTTTTTATAAGTGTCTTATTCTCTGTTTTATTTGCTGTTGAGTTAAGTCAAAGAGTTAAGTTGCCGAAACCGAAAATTCTCTACTGTTTTCTTGCACTTTCCTTAGCTGCTAACTGGGTCATTCCAGCGGATTCTCTTCTATCTTTAAGTCCGATAATGCGCTTATTTTTTGCTGGGGTTTTAGCTTTTCTTCCTATATTCATAGCCAATCTGATTTTTGCAGAACGTTTCAGAGGTGAAAAAGATTCAACAGTCGCATTCGGGGCGAATGTTTTAGGTGCTGTGCTTGGTGGCCTTCTTGAGTACACAGCTCTGCTAGTCGGCTACCGTTCACTTTTGTTTGTAGTCGCTGCTGCTTATACTTTGGCTTTCCTCTCTGATGTAAGACGAAAATCATATAATGAACTCAAGCTCTGACTTGGTATGCGATGTTTGCGTTGTAGGTAAGGGTCTTTTAGGTTCTGCGGCTGCGAGACACCTCGCTGAAATGGGATTAAACGTTTTACTTGTTGGTCCAGATGAACCTCTGGTGCGATCTGAACACTCCGGAGTGTTTGGCAGTCATTACGATTCGGGTCGCATAACTCGCATTATCGACACTGACTTGTACTGTGCGCGTATAGCAGAAGCTTCGATATCAAGGTATCGAGACTTGGAGGAATCCTCGGGTATCAACTTTTTCGAAGCTGCTGGTCATATAGCGGTATCACCAGTCGAGGATTACATCTCCGGTATAACCAATACAGCTCAGCAGCTAAGAGTTGATTACAAATCTTTAACTAATAGTGAGCTTGTAGATGCTTTTCCTTATTTTGCATTTGATGATGAAGTTTCGGGGGTTTACGAACATTCAACAGGAGGGTATGTAAATCCGCGTAATTTAATCAAAGCTCAGAGTCAAATGGTTCTGAATGCGAAAAGTGAGATACTCACCGAGTCTGTTTCAAATATTGAAAAATGTGAAGACTTTTTTGAAGTTTTTACTGAAAGCGGTAAAGAAGTTAAAGCTAATGAGGTTCTTGTAGCGTCTGGGGTTTTTAGCGAAAGACTGATTCAAGATAGTCAAGAGTTGGACCTCGAAATTTGTGAAAGCACTGTTGTCTTAGCTGAATTGAGAGAAGAGAACGTGATGGAACTTGAAAAAATGCCATCAGTTATTTTCAGACATGAATCTGAGATCGAGAAGGGTATTTACCTGCTTCCACCTATCAGATATCCCGATCGGAAAATATACATAAAGATTGGGCATTCTGAGAGCCGCCCTATGTCAGACCCTGAGATTAATTTGGTCAAGTGGTTTCAAAGCGACGGCGATCAAGCAATTGCAGACTGGTTACAGTCACAACTTTTTAGTCTTCTTCCAAATACTAGTTTTGTGAATATAAAAACAGAAAGTTGCGCAGTTTCTAGATCCTCAACAGGTCGACAATTTATTGACGTAATTGATGAATCGGGTATTCACGTTTTGTTGGCTGGGAATGGTTATTCCGCAAAATCTTCAGACGAACTAGGCCGCATCGCTGCACATAAGATAATTTCGGGTGAGGTGCCAGACGAATATTCTGACATTGATTTTAAGTTGAAATATAAAAGGAAATAGATCTTAAATGAGCCCTCAACGAACAGGGCGACGTGGGTCACGCCGTCACCAAGACCAAGAGCCGGCAGTTCTGGAAGGCGTTGAAACTCTCACCTACAATTTGGCACCTACTGAGGTTCTCACAGAGGAAGATATTCAAACTATTCACAATGCTTCTATGAGGCTTCTCAGTGAGACTGGGATGCTGCTCATCGATCATGCTCCAGCGCTTGAGAATCTAAAAGCTAATGGGGCGAAGGTAGATGGTGAAATAGTCAAAATAGATGAAGACACTCTGATGAATTTTGTCAATCTGGCTCCTAAGACTTTCACTCAGTTGGCTCGTGACGATAGGAGTAATGTGCCTGTTGGTGGGAATCGGATCATTTTTGCCCCCGTATACGGACCGGCTTTCGTTCACGATTTTGACCGAGGTCGACGACCTTCAACTCTTGAAGATTTTCATAATTTTGCAAAATTGGTTTATATGACACCAGAACTTCACCATGCGGGTGGGGTTCTAGTCGAACCTAATGATGTGGGTGTAGATGAGAGACATCTAGACATGCTCATGGCGCATATGACCCTTAGCAACAAGGCTTTTATGGGCAATGTGATACATCCCGACAATGCCCGTGACACGGTCACGATGAGTGAAATAATTTTTGGCAAGGAAGCGATTAGGGAAAATCCCGCTTCCCTATCGATTGTTAGCATCTCTTCTCCGATGCGTATGGATGAACGCATGCTCAGTGTTCTGGAGGTTTACGCTGAAGCGAAACAGGCGATGATTCTCGCTCCTTTCATCATTGTGGGAGCTATGTCGCCAACCACTCTGGCTGCTGCTATAGCTCAACAAAATGCGGAGTCTCTTTTCGCTATTGCTTACGCTCAAATGCTAAACCCTGGCACACCGTGCATTCAGGGTCCTTTTTTGCCTAACGTCGATATGAAAACTGGTGCTCCTGGTTTCGGGAGCCCTGAAAGCAACCTGGCTCTTTATGGAAGCGCTCAAATGGCTCGCCATTACGGTCTTCCTTTCAGATCAGGAGGCAACTACACAGCTTCGCGTATTCCTGATGCTCAAGCAGGGTATGAGTCTGCTAGTACGATCTGGCCTACTGTCCAAGGTTGTACGAATTTCATTCTTCACGCTGCCGGGTGGCTGGAAGGCGGTTTGACAAGTGGTTACGAGAAACTGATTCTAGATATTGAAACTCTTGGTGCGTTAACCAGATTTACTAACGGTGTAAGTATGACAGAGGAAGATTTTGCCTGGGATGCCTACGAAGAAGCTGGACCTGGGAATCATTTCTTAGGCACTGCCCACACTATGCGCCATTACAGAGATGCTTTTTTTCAACCCCGAGTTTTCGACACGGATAGTTACGAAAAATGGAAAGATGAAGGCAGCCTAACTGCGGGACAGCGGGCAAATACTGTTTGGAAACAGATGCTTAAAGACTATGAAAAACCATCTATGGAAGACTCTATGTTGGAGGAGTTGAATGCTTTCGTTGAACAGCGAAGGGCTGAAATCCAAAACGGTAGCCCGCGTTCTGATTGGAAGAGTTAGAACTAAAGACATTAGTCAGATGTCTTTGACCAACCTCAGGGCATCATAGACAGCCGCGTGAATATTTCGATTCGCTACAGCATCTCCTATTCGATACAGGTTAAATAGTTTGCTGCCATCTTCGTTTTGCGGTTGTGAGTTACCTTTTATCAGAGCGTCGTAATCTACTTCCCCACCGTTGTTTGAATAGGGTTTCAATTCAAAATACAAATCAGCGTTGGGTAGCGTTCCGTGATCAACTACCACCCAGTCGACTATCCGGCTGGAAAAGTGATCTGAGTGGTCGCTTCCTATGTCTACTTTGAGTTGAGAGTCTTTCTCTTCTATTCTTAGCACTCGCTGATTTAAAGTTACTCGAACATCATTTTCGTTAAATGAACGGGCATACGGAACATGGTTAACTCCTCCTATATCGACCCCTAGTGTTCTTTCAGGTGTAACTATCTCTAGGTTTGTTCCTTTTTCTGCTAGCAGTTCGGCAGCTGATAAAGACGAATGAGTTCCATTATCATCATAGAAAATAACGCTTCCTTCAGGCTTAGACTCGCCACTTAGAACATCCCACGAAGTAATTACGTTGCTATGACCTGTTTCCAATGGTGGGAGTTGCGGCAATCCCCCTGTTGCAACTATTACTACGTCTGGTTCTAAAGAAGTGATATCACCCAGCTCTGCCGGATGGTTGTAAATAACTTCAACTCCGAGCCTTTTCAGTTCGTCTAATCTCCAGTCGATAATTCCTTGTAAATCTTGACGCCTTGGATTTCTTACAGCAAGTGATAACTGTCCGCCCGCCCATGGCATAGCTTCAAAAACCTTTACTTTGTGACCTCTTTCGCCTGCAACTCGTGCCGCTTCTAGGCCACCCGGACCTGCTCCTATTACTGTGACGTTTCGTTGTTTTGAAGCTTTTTTTACAACGTGTGGCATTTTTGCTTCGCGCCCTGTGGCTGCGTTGTGTATACAAAGAGCTTCTCCGTTTTCATAAATCCCGTCGAGGCAATAGGTCGCTCCTACGCATGGCCGTATCTGTTCCTCTCTATTTTCGATAATTTTGAGGACTATGTGAGGATCAGCTATATGGGCTCTGGTCATTCCTACGAGGTCAAGTTTCCCACTTGATATTGCGTGCCTTGCTGTTGCTACGTCATCTATTTTTGAAGCGTGAAGTACTGTTAGATCTGTGTTTTCTCTTACGATTCCAGCAAAATCTAGGTGTGGTGCGGATGGCATTCCGTGGATGGGTATAACTCCAGTGAGTTGGACATCGGTGGCTACGAGCCCTCGTATTACATTGACAAAATCTATGAGACCACTGCTTTCAAATTGCTTTAATATCTCCAAACCTGCGTTCTGGTCAAGTCCACCTGGTTCTAGTTCATCTATTGACATTCGGAGTCCTATTATGAACTCGCTACCTACTCTTTCTCTCATTGCTTCTAGAACCATCTTTGAAAATCGGAGTCGGTTTTCGAGTTTTCCTCCGTACTCATCATCACGAGTATTTGTTATCGGTGAGTAGAACTGATCGAAAAGGTGTCCATAGGATTCAATTTCGATTCCGTCCATACCGCCTGCCTTCATGCGCTCTGCTGCGTCTGCGAACTTGGTTACCAGTCTGGCAATGTCCCATTCTTCGGCTTCTTTAGGTATGGCACGGTGCGCTGGTTCTCTGATTGAAGATGGTGCGATTACTGGCAGCCAATCGTTATGTGACCAAACGGATCTGCGTCCAAGGTGCGTCAGTTGTATCATGCACGCTGCTCCGTGTTCGTGAACTCCGTCTGTTAGTCGTTGGAGCCATGGAACAATAGCATCGTCGTATGCGTATAAGTTTCCGAAAACTGGAGGGCTATCTTCAGCTACCACAGCAGAACCTGCGGTCATTGTGAGTCCCACTCCTCCTTTTGCTTTTTCTTCGTGGTAGAGACGATAGCGGTCTTTTGGCATTCCCTCTTCGGAATAGGAAGGCTCGTGAGAAGATGAGAAAACCCTGTTTTTTAGTTTTAAATGCTTGAAAACATAAGGTTCTAAAAGAGGGTCGCTCATGCTTGAATCTTTTCAGATAAGTCATCTACGTACCGGCAGAAATGGTTAAGAGCTTTCATTTCCGAGATTGAGTTCGCTCGAGTGCTGATGAGTTCTTCTGTGCCCACAATGTAAGTTAAACACTGGGCGCGACTTACTGCGACGTTGAGCCTGTTAGGGGAAAAAAGAAAGTCGTCTTTTCTGCCCTTGGGCGCAAGTTCTTGTCTGGAAGTCGTAAGAGAATAAATAACTACTGGGGCCTCTCTACCTTGGAATTTGTCGACGGTTCCGACCATACCTTTGACAGTATCCTTATCAATTCCGTCTATATCTGAGGTTAAGAGTTTCGTTTGGATCATGCGAACTTGGGCGTTGTATGGAGCTACAACCATGAAATCATCAACTGCAAGTTTCTTGCTTTCTTCTGTGGGTGAGTCGTTTTCTTGGTTTATTGTTTTCCATTCTGAGCCGAGAAGTTCACTAATTATCTCTGCAACAACTTTGGCTTCTTCTTCTGATTGATTCACACAGTCTTGTTCATGCGACACGGGGTGCCATAGTAAACCATTTTCCCCCTTGACCAGTTTCCGTTTTTCGCATGTGATGTCATATGTGAGTTTTTCGTCGTAGAACTGATCTGAGATAAATTCGCATATCTCAGGGCGTAGCCGGAATGTCTTATCAAGCAGAACCCCTCTGTCGTTTTCAATGGTGTCTTTGTCATTCAGAATATGTTCAAAAACACTCACTCCAGCTCTGAATGGATGGGAGGCCTGTGTCACCTGAGAGAGTTGTTGCGGGTCTCCGAGTAGTAGAAGATTTCGAGCTCCGTTTGCTGAAACCAGAGCGTCAACAAGTGCAAGCTGGCCTGCTTCGTCAATAACCAGATAGTCGAATTTGTTTTCCTCGTTGAAATCTTCATGCGCCCAAAACCATGTGGTACTAGCAACAAGATCAAAATCTGCGAACAAGTTGCCTTTGTCGTTGGTGGTATAGGTAACACCCTCTATAGGTTCTTTGTCTTTTGGTTTTGATTTTCTCAAAACTGCTTTCAACGGTTCCAACCCAGATTCGAGGTTTTCGTTTCTTTCTTTTTCAAACACTTTTACTGTGGCTTCCAAAAGGTTTTCTATCGCCGACCAGCTTTGTGCTGTGATCCCTACTCTTTTCTTTTCGACTGTTACCAGATGGTGGATTATGCGTGCTCCTGCCCATGTTTTGCCTGTACCCGGAGGCCCTTGGATCGCTAGATAAGAGTTGTTAAGAGCGGAAGCGGTTTTCTTGAGATGATCGAGGTCTGGCTGAAATTTTTTGTCTTTTAGGTCAATTGAGAGCGCTGGAGGTTCTCTCCGAAAGAGTGCGAATGAAACTATTTCAGATTCAGGGTTTTCTAGGAAATCATCAGCGAATTTTAGAAGCGCTTCTCGTTTATTTCTTGGTGGGAACCAACTGTAGGAGGTTAGGGTCTTGATGTTTTCTGGTCTTACCCCTGAATTTTCTGCGTTGGTGTTCCAAGCGACAGTAACCTCTCCTTTAAATCGATCAAGTTCCCTTACGTCAACTTCGACCAACTCTCCGAAACTGTCAAAAAAGCATAAATTTGTGATGCTTGAGTCGACGATCTGTTTCGGGTCAAAGGAAAACCTCTGAGAAGGGTTTTTGGCACGCGGTGACGGTGGCGGAAAGCTTCCTTGATAGTCGAGTCCTACTAGTGTGTCCGGGTCGTTAATATCGCAAGCTTCAAACCTAATCCATGTGTCTGTAATGTTTTTTCGCCATTCGCGATCCCAATATTCGAGCAAGTTGAACAACAAGAGGTACTGATTCAAGTTTTCAGATTCCACTGCGTTCCTCCTCTATTTTGCTGATGATTTTCTCCTTGAGGATCTCAACTCTCTGCATGTACTCGCTTTTAGTCTCTTCTTCTTGGTCTTCTGGAATGGGTGAGGTTACGTCAGGTAGTCTTTCGTTTTCTTCACGTTTTCTAATTAACCACTCGTGGAGTTCTCGTGTGGCTTCTACATCATCTTTGTTGTAGTCAGCAATTCTCTTTAGCCTGTCTTCATCTTTTTCTATTCCGTATAAGTCGGCATTTGCGTAGAGTTCAAATTCGAAAACAGCGCCTGCACCTTTGTCTATACTGCCATCGCCGTTTACTTCTCCACTCTCTGCGAGGTCTTTACGATTACGTGTAAATCCGGCTAAGAGTTCCATTTCTTTGAGACTGTAAGACTCGGTTCCCGCTTGGAGACTGTTTCGAACGACGGCTAGAAGGTCGACAAAGGTACCTGCGTTAACCAATTCATCGAGTTTTTGTTTTTCCGGTGGACTGTCTTCAAAATTATGACCCAATATCGAAACGATGGATGATGTCGGGTCTCCATCGTTCATTAGGTCTGACAGCAGTGCCCGTTCGGTGTGGTTGTAATGATAGATGTTCATTTCAGAGTGTGTTTTGTAACGGTCGTGAAGAAATTCAACTAGTTGTGTGGCTTTTTCTTTTTCGGTTGCCTTGTCATGCGACCAGAGTTGAACGTATTCCCACTTTCCGTCTTTTTTTTCTAAATATCCAAAAAGAAAAATAATTCCTTCTTTGATCTGCCAGAAAGGGTGCCCTTCAAAATCAAGGTAGATGTCGTGTTCGTTCATCTCAGGTAGGTGCAGAAGAGATTCACCTCTTTTGGATTTCTCCCGTTCGGTCACCTTTTCGAGCATTTCCTGCTCGGAAAAGAAGTGTGTTGGAATCTCTTTGGTTTGGGCTGTTACTACTTGCAATCGCGCCTGTCTCCATAATTTTAGTAACTGGTTGATTTCAATTTCTGGGAGCTTCTTTTGATTAGCATTCCATTCTGAGTGAATGTCATCCAGGTTGTTGCCAGATTTTTTAGCCCAAATATTGATAGCTTTTTGGAATACTTGTTCTGATTCTTCGTCGAAATTATATTCAGAAACTTCTGATAGGTGACTTTCGGGTATCGCTGCTAAGCCTGTAAGTGTTTCAATGCCAACTTTCTTTAATGCAACTTGATGGGTTTTACGTACACCTGAGAGAAAAACAAGTGAATCATTAGCACGCCACTCTGGTCTGCATTCCTCCCAGTAAAACTCGCAGATCCCACAGTGTGAGCATTTTTCTGGTTTAGTGTCCGTACTCGAATCGGTTTCAACAACTTTTATCAATTTTTTTCGGAGTCTTTGCCAGTACCACCAGTAGTCGGACACTAGAAATGATTCTCTTTCCCCTGAACCAAGTTCAACGTGAATTTTTTCAGGCCTTTCTCCTGTTAAGTCTTCTACTGCTTCGGTGTAAAAGAGCAGTTGTAAAAGGTGTCCTTGTTTTGCTCCTGCACGGGCAAGTTTCGAATCGACAGGTTCGTAAACTACTTTTCCGTTGTTTTCAGTTTTTTCAAGAAAATCTGCTATCCCTCTTACCCCTTCGTATATGAAGGGCATTTGGAAAATTATTTCGTATTCGCCGTTCATCGGATTCCCTACGCGTTCTACCCAAGCTTCAAATGATTCTCCTTCTTCTCTGTTTTGTTCAGGGACTTCGAAAACTGAACTGCCGAATTTTTCTTTATAGTTTTCGAGACATTTTCTTTCATGCAGATCGCCTTTTTTTCTGAGCATGTCAGCAAAATCGGTTGGCGCTTCAAGGATTCCAATCTCTTCCTCTTGAAGGGTTTCACTTTTCTCACTATCTGATGTCCCTCTACTCTGTTTTCTGTTTCGTCGGCGTTCAGGATTATTTTTCAGAGTTAAATAGTGTTCGCAATCGAGCCAAGCAGTGATCTTTGATGGTGATAACAAAGTTTTCTTAGCGGAGCTGGGCATAAATAGAATTTACAACAAAGAAGTGACAACGTGGCTTTTACACCTTCAGCGTTTTCTGTAAGGATTTATAGATGAATGAGCATCCTCTCATCTTGGCCGGCCAGTACGGTTCGCCTTACACGCTTAAAATACGTGCTGTTCTGCGCTACCGGCACATTCCGTTCCGTTGGGTTCTGCGTGATTCGAAGTGGGATGATCTGCCTGCCGCTCCGGTTCCTATCATTCCTGTGATCGTCTACCCGAACTCTGACGGCAGCCACGGTGAAGCTACTGTCGATTCGTCACCTCAGATCACACGCCTCGAGAAGGAATACTCGGACCGAAGTGTCATACCCTCTGACCCTGCTCTGGCGTTCATCGACGGTCTGATTGAGGATTTTGGCGATGAGTGGGTGACTAAAGCCATGTATCACTACCGGTGGACTTATGATGCTGATATCGATAAAGCTGGTCATCTGTTGCCGGTCTCACGTGATCTTCAGATGAACAGCGATCAACTTCAGAAGAGCTACGATTTCATCACTTCGCGTCAGGTCAGTCGTCGTGCTCTTGTGGGTTCCACTGAGGAGAACACTCCTATCATTGAGAGTTCCTATGAGCGTCTGTTAGATATTCTCACTCAGTTGTTCTCGAGTAACGATTTTCTTCTCGGCGACCGGCCAGGTAGAGGCGATTTTGGGATTTATGGTCAGCTCACACAGTTGGCGAAATGGGATCCGACGCCTATGGCTGTCGCTGCGACACGGGCACCTAAGGTCATAAGCTGGGTTGACCGTGTCGATGACCTGTCGTGGTTGCCGGTCGAAGGCGAAGAAGGTTGGGTGTCGTTCGATTCTGTACCGGATGCCACAGCTCGCCTGTTGTGCGAAATCGGTCAGACTTACGCTCCGTTCATGGTCGCCAACGCTCAGGCTTTGGTTTCGGGTGCCGATGAGGTTGTGTGCGCCGTTGAGGGTGGCACTTACCGTCAGGCTCCTTTCAAATATCAGGGCAAGTGCCTTCAGTGGCTTCGCGATGACTACTCATCATTGGAAAGCGAAGCGAGAGACAAAGTCGATGTCATGCTTGAGGGAACTGGTTGCGAGGTACTGTTCGACTCTGACACCCTGAACGAAGAGAAATAATCCGGTTTTCTAGTCGGGCTGAGAGGATTTGAACCTCCGACCTTCGGTCCCCCAGACCGACGCGCTAACCAAGCTGCGCCACAGCCCGCCGAAACGAACTCTAACGGTTTTATAAAGTCTCGAAACAGTCACTAGGATTTTCGGAAAATCACCTAAGTAAATAGAACCCACAAACCTTCTATAAGTCGCCATCCAAGATAAATCATCGCGGCACTCACGAAAACCCAAAAATGCCAAGGAATCTTCTGTGATTTGACTTCTTTATCATCGCCTTCAACAACTCGATTACCGCAGGAAGAACAAGTACCTACGACAGAAACAGAATTAGGCGATAGGTATTTGTCGCATGAAAGACACCATGGCATTTTTTGTTTTTAATCTTTTCGTATTGCCAAAATGGCTACATCATCAGCGAGGATTCCCTGATTGAAGTCGTTCGCTGCATCTAGTAGTTGCTTGCAGAAGACGTCAGGGGAAATTCCGGGGTTTCGTCTAATAGCGTCTCCAATTCGGTCTTCACCAAATTGTTCGTCCCCGCGTCGCGCTTCAACTAAACCATCCGTGTACATAACCGCCATATCATCACGCGATAAAGGTATCTCCCTGCTGAAAAAATGTCCATGGGGATCAAGCATCAACAAGGGTCCGGTTGATCTCAGTGGTCTAACTTCACGTTCGTGCCAAAGGAACGCAGCCGGGTGACCGGCAGATGCATATCTTAAAGTTTCAGCTTCGGTATCAAAAACTATTACAACAAGTGAAATGAACTCTTCTGTACGTTCAACAGAAACCATCTGATGATTGAGTTCTTCAAGTGCTTGAGCTGGGTCACGGAATTGTCGCAAAAAAGTTCTTAAAAGGTATTTTGCCTGAAATGCGGTTATCGAAGATTCAATACCTTGACCTGATACATCTCCAATTACTGCCGCTAATCGAGTAGGGGAAGCTTGGAAAACATCAAAGAAGTCTCCCGCCATCAGACCAGTTCCTGCCTGGTATACACGCCCAACATCAAAACCACTAAATTCTGGGAGTTCCTCTGGTGCTAAACGTGCTGCCCATGCCTTAGGTGCCAGCTCCTGCTGGTCAAGGGCTTCTTGTGCTCTGCGTTCCATATCAAAACTTTTGCGTGCCATTCGGGCTTCTCGAACTGCATTCCTAGCCCAGTAGGTTGACACTAAAGCTGGTATCGCTACTAAAACATAAATTACTGCTGCATCGGAAGTTTCTCTGAACGCCGTCACAAAAGAAGCTAAAGAAAGCAATCCATAAAGGCTCGCTGAATGAATCTCTTTTCGAAAAGTAGTCCAAGCCAACGTATGGGAGTCAGGTGCTTCGTCGCTGTCGACTTTTTGAACCACTCTGTAGCGTTGCTGAGCTGACCTTATCCAAGCCAGCGTCGCAGCTAGACAAACAATTCCAAGGGCAGTTAGCACTGGGGTCCGCATCTCAAACATTATGATACTCCCCGAATAACTACATCAGTTTTTTATAAGATTTCATTAATTTATTACTTAAAGCGTTTTTTTTACTACTCTGAGCGTCTACGGACTCTTAGTTTTATAGCTGTTGCGCCTAAATTAAGGTCTTCTCTGATTTTTCTCTCTAAATATCGTAACCACGTTTTTGGGACTTCTCGATTTGCAAACAACGTGAAAGTAGGCGGATCGGTAGCTCCTTGGGTTGCATATAAAACCCTTACACCGCCTGGCGCCGGGTGGGCTGCTTGAGCTGCCCTAACGACTTCATTAACTCTTCTAGTCGGAATACGAGTCTGATATTCCATGACGCTTTCTGCAAGTGCAGGCCAAAGACGTCCAACATTTCGTCCACTCAGTGCGCTGATCCTAATTACAGGTGCTTGTCCTATGAAATGCAGCCGATCTCCTACTTGTCCAAGAATATCTTCTCGCGCTTCCGCGTCACATAAATCCCATTTGTTTAATAAAACTAAAATCGGGCATCCTGCTGCATCTACCCTTTCGGCCAATCTTTGATCTTGGTGTGTGATTCCCTCAGTTGAGTCAATAATCAGCAAAGAAACGTCAGCAGTGTCTACTGCTTGGAGCGCTCTCACGAGCGAGTAGTACTCTGTACTTTCATCAACACGTGCCTTTCTTCTCATACCAGCAGTGTCAATAAATCTGACAGGACCATTTTCGGTTTCCACAACTGTATCGATTGTGTCTCTTGTTGTTCCCGGCATGTCATGAACAACGGACCTATTTTCACCTATGAGCCTGTTAAAAAGAGTCGACTTCCCAACGTTAGGTCTGCCAACCAAAGTGACTCCAATAATTTTTTCTTCTTGCTCATTGCCTTCTTCTGGATCTTCCTCTTCAACTGCAGGCAATTTATCTACCAGGACTTCTAAAAGATCCCCTGTGCCTTTCCCGTGTAGGGCACTTACTGGTAGAGGTTCTCCTAAACCTAGTGACAGCAAGTCCCATACTTCTGTTTCAAGATTTTTGTTATCAACTTTGTTTGCTACCACCACTACTGTTTCTTGTTTTGAGCGTAAAAGAGAAGCTATTTGAGCGTCATCATCTGTCACTCCAACTGTTGCGTCGACAACAAATAAAATCGCGTCGGCTTCTTTTATTGCTTTTTCGCTCTGATCGCTAACTTTCTCGTCAAGAGTGCTTCCTGTCGCCATCCACCCGCCCGTGTCGATGAGCGTGAATTCTTTACCTGACCAAGAAGCAACTACTTCCTTTCGGTCTCTTGTGACTCCGGGGCGCTCTTCTACTATCGCTTCTCTTCTTCCTAGAATCCTGTTGAGGAGCGTTGACTTTCCTACGTTTGGTCTGCCGACTATTGCCACTGTTGGAAGCATGTCCATTACCTGTTCGCGATGAGCGCGTCTTTAAGTGCAGCGCCATCTGTTGGGATTATTTCAACTTTTCGGGGAAGATCGGAGGGTGTCGTACCGTCTAAAAATCGCCCTCCACTCAAACAAACATCGGGCAATAAATACCGGTCTCCTTCAGGCTCTTTTGCCAACACTCGAATAAGATCTTCGCCGACTATCAATCCGGTGACTCCGACATTTCCCCCAAAAAAGTTATTTTCGACTGGAACTATTCGCACGTCTTCTCTGTCCAAACTTTCAATCAAGGGCCTGATTGCCTCGGCCCCTAATTCGCCCGTCAGGACAGCAATTGAGGTTTTAGAAACTTCATCTACGCTCGCATCTTCTACGCTTGTATCTGATCGAGGTGCTCGAAAGCCTAAAGGCGGCGCTCCTTCCACGGAAGCAAAAAACCCAGATGGTTTATCACGTTTGAAATTATCGTTAAAGAATTCGAGTTCAAAAGCCCTCGCCATCCCGATTCCGTCCTCATACATTTCAAAATCTCCATAGGTTTCCGCTGATGGAAACTCTCTTCGAGCCGCTAAATAATATTCATCTGCAGCGTAAACAAGGTGTCGTCCTAGATTCTCGAGGAAAAAATCTTGCCACGATTCAACGCAATCAATGACTTCATTAGCCTCTTCTTTTGTGTGGGGACGCATTCTTGGCTCATTCGTGTACTTGCTGACACCTAAGGGAACCACGCATAGGCTTGCCAATTCTGAGTATTTTTCAGCCACTCCAGCCAGAGTATCCTCAAGCCAATAACCGTCATTGACTCCTGGGCATACAACTACTTGACCGTGAACAGTGACTTCATTTTCAAGAAGTTCACTAAGCCACCTCAGACTCGTAGCGCCTCTTCTATTACGCAACATTTCTGAACGTTTATGAGGGTCAGTTGAATGAATGCTCACATAGAGGGGTGATAAACCTTCAACTAAAACCCTTTCAAGGTCCGATTCAGTGAATCTTGTTAATGTCGTAAAATTTCCGTATAAAAATGAAAGTCGGTAGTCGTCATCTTTTAGATAGAGACTTTTTCTTAAGCCGGGCGGGAGTTGGTAGATAAAACAGAATTCGCAATGATTGTCGCATGTTCGCACGCGATCAAAAAGTGCGCCATCAACTTCAATTCCTAGGGGAGTGTCTGTTTTTCTAAAAATTTCTACTTCGCTTCGTATGCCACCTGAATCAATTTCGAGAGTGACTTGCGGTTCGTCAATCAATAATTGGTACTCGATTACATCGCGTGGGATGCATCCGTTAATGGAGAGTATCTGCTCTCCCCCTTTTATTCCGTGTTGTTCAGCTGGTGAATTAGGTAAAACTGACACAATTGTTGGAGCTGACATAACTACAAGACTATCTAAGACCTGACCGGACAAAGTAAAGTTATCTTATGAAGGTTAAACGTGTTCTTTTAGCTGAACCGCGGGGTTTTTGCGCTGGCGTGGAAATGGCCATCAAGGCTCTGACTTGGATGGTTAAAGCTTTTGATGAACCTGTTTACTGCTACCACGAAATTGTCCACAACAAGCTAATAGTGGAACGTTTCGAGAAGCTCGGTGTTATTTTTGTGGACGATATAGAAGATGTCCCAAAGGGTTCGCCTCTGATGCTCTCAGCTCATGGTTCAGCTCCAGAAGTGGTACAAAAAGCCGACGACGTTTCTAGTTATATGGTGGACGCGGTTTGCCCCTTGGTGACCAAAGTTCATCATGAAGTAAAAATCCGTTCGAAAAAAGATTTTCAGATCGTATATGTGGGACATGCAGGGCATGAAGAAGCTGAAGGAACTATAGCTGTATCTCCTGAATCCATTCACCGTGTTGAAAATGCTCACGATGTTGATTCACTTCCAGATCTTGGAAATAAGGTCGCCTTGCTAGCTCAAACAACTCTAAGTCACCGTGACTGGGAAGGGGTCGTCTCTGCCGCTGAGAAACGTTGGCCTGATCTTTGGTCACCTGGAAGAAGCGACCTGTGTTTCGCTACAACCAATAGACAGGCCGCATTACTTGATCTGGTTGAGGACTGTGACTCAGTTGTAGTAATAGGTTCGAGAAATAGTTCCAATACCCGAGCTTTAGTTAAATTGGCTGAAGAAGCAGGTTGCGAAAAAGTGATTTGGATCAATAAGGCTCAGGAGCTTCCAAAAGACCTTCGTGGAATTGTAGGTGTAACAGCTGGAGCTTCCGCTCCGGATGAGGTCGTAGCCGAAGTAATTAAAACCTTGAATCCCAGTGATGGAGTTCATAACGTCAGACACACCCAAGAAGATGAATATTTTCCTCCTCCCAGAAACATAAGAAATTTGCTTGGGGCTATTGATAATTTTGCAAAATTAGGTTTTGCTGCGCCATCGCAAAGTATTGATTTTACCGATAAGGAAATCGGCGCCTCAGACGTTCTTTACAATCTCAACCTGTCCACTGTTTCAAACTAAGATTTACTACCCAAAAGTCTCTGAGCCTGATCGTAAGCTTCTTGTAAAGAATTTCTTAACTCCTCGGTTAGATCTTCAACAGCTTGTCTGGGGACACGTCCTTCGAATTTAGGTGGCACGACAGGTTCCCCTACTACTAAAAACACTTTTGCTGGTCTAATAAAACGTGCTCCCTGCGGCATAGCCTTATCTGTCCCTGCAATGCCTAAAGGTATTAATGGAACACCTGCTCTGGCAGCTACAAAAGCAGGCCCTGAATGCATTTTCTCTTTTTCAATTACAGGACCGTATTGGCGTGTGCCTTCGGGGAACATTACAAGCGGCTCTCCGCGTTCTAATACTTTTTGACATGCTTTCAAGGCGGCCCTGTCTGCACTGCCTCTCTGAACTGGAAAACAACCTAAAATTCCTAGGAACCAGCCCCCAAGCCGATTATTCCAAATCGACTCCTTTCCCAAAAATCTGATGCGTTGCGAAGTTATTAATCCTCCTACAGGAGAATCGATGTACGAACGATGAACAGGTGCAAGAATATACGGAGTGTTTTTAGGCAATCTCTCCTTATTCACTGTGGTGAAACGGAAAAGGCTTTTGGCGGCCAACCAAGCTAGTGTCCAAAAAAATCTGTACGTAATTTTCTCTCTTAAACCCATTGGTTTTCCAAGGTCTACTTCCATTTGAAAAGCCCTAAAATCTCTTCTACCGTTTCTTCAACTCCCATCAGAGACGTATCTAGCTCTATCGCATCTTCGGAACGAACCAAAGGACTATTTAAACGCCCTTTATCTGCTTCATCTCGTTTTCGGATTGAATCAACAACTCTTGAAGCATCCTGAGTTTCTTCTTGTTCAACTCTTCTTTCAGCTCGGACTTTCTCAGAAGCAGTCAGGTAGACTTTCACCTTCGCTTTTGGAAAAACAACAGAACCTATATCTCTACCCTCAACAACTCCACCACCTTTTTCTTCAACCCAAAGACGCTGCCTGTCAACCATTTCTTTACGTACTGTAGGCATTGCTGCAACTACGCTCACGACTCTTGTAACCTCTGATCCTCTTATTTCTTTGGTTGCGTCACAGCCATTAACCGTACAAATTCCATCGTCGAAGTTGAAATCCATTTCTTTAGCAATTGCTAAAACTTCCCTCTCGTCGAGTGTGTCGATATTCCGCTTAATGGAGATAAAAGACACCGCTCTATACATCGCCCCCGTATCTAAATAATCGAGATTTAGTCTTTTTGCTAAAGCTTTAGCGATCGTGGATTTTCCTGATCCTGCCGGACCATCAATTGCAATAATTTTTTCATTAGTTGAATTACTCATTTTCTTAATGCGTCCAAATCAGCAATAAAGTCCGGATAGCTAGTTGATACAGCTTCCCATCCGGAAATTTCTGTCGGATTAGTTGAAACTAATGCAGCAATCGCGCAACTCATAGCGATCCTATGATCTCCATGCGAATCGACTTCCCCTCCAGTTAACTTCCCACCTTGTACAACAAGGTCATCACCTAAAATCTCTGCTTTCATTCCCATTGAACCTATTTCTGAAACTATTGTCTCAAGCCTGTTACTTTCTTTAACTCGAAGTTCACCAAGACCCTTGAAATAAGTATCTCCATCTGCACAAGCCGCCGCAACTGCGAGTACAGGGACTTCATCGATTAGGCCAGGGATCTCTGTTTCTTCCACGACCGTCCCGACAAGTTCACTGGAACTGACTTGCAGATCATTACTAACAGGATCATGAGTTATCTTCGCTCCCATTCTCACTAGAACATCAATAAATCCGGTTCTTTCTCTCCCCCTGTATATATTTTTAATAGACACTTCTGAACCGTCCAGAATTGTCGCTCCAACTACCCAAAAAGCAGCTTGGGATGGGTCACCTTTGACTTCGTGAAAGAAAGGTTTCGGTCGCCCTGCTTTGACAGTTATAGAACTATCAACAATCTCAATTTCAAGGCCTACTTCTTCAAATAGCTCCTCGGTGTGAGCCCTTGTGGGTGTATCTTCGATAATAGTTGTGTCTCCTTCCGCAGAAAGAGCAGCGAACATGAGGCATCCTTTCACTTGAGCACTTGGTACTTCCATCTGATACTCGATGCCTTTTAGACCGCCGCCATCTACCCTAAACGGGGCCATTCCCATGGTCTCGAGACAAGCTATCGAAACTCCCATTCTTTCCAATGGTTCTATTATTCTTCCCATTGGCCTTTTCCGAATTGACTCGTCTCCGTCAAGAGTCGTAGGAAACGGCAGACCAGCAAGCATCCCGGACATTAAACGGATACTTGTTCCTGAATTTCCTACGTATAGATTCTCAGCGGGTTCTTTAAGTTCACCGCCTTGCACGCTCAAATCATCTGATCCTGTTTCGCTCAGCTCCACCCCAAGGGAACTGAGAATTTTCATTGTGTGCTTAACATCTTGACCTTTGCTCAACCCTTGGATTGTTGACTCACCTTCCGCTAAGGAAGCAAGCATGAGAATCCGATGAGAAATTGACTTATCGCCGGGTACATCAACTTCCCCTTTGAGGCATCCCGTGGGTTCTATTTTTACTAACTTCACAATAAAGGTCTCAGCGCAGGTCTGTACCCACGGGTCATCAAGCCTCCGGAAAGTCTTTC
>CERG01026962.1_pt1 | contig 23596 bp, 24 predicted proteins | sample 530861 | NCBI WGS metagenome assembly CERG01 (sample SAMEA2621037, study PRJEB7988) | marine metagenome | biome: marine biome (ENVO:00000447); feature: deep chlorophyll maximum layer (ENVO:xxxxxxxx); material: "saline water (ENVO:00002010), including plankton (ENVO:xxxxxxxx)" | depth 50 m
CGTTACTTTCGATTGCGACACAAAGGTCGGGCCACTTAAAACAACCGACAAAATGCAAATTACCGAATGGGCCCCAAATCAGACATTGACTATTAGGCATAAAGGTCTTGTCGAAGGAAAAGGCAGTTTCATTCTTGAAAAGAACTCGGATGGAAAAACACTTTTTATTTGGGAAGAAAAACTGGATTTTCCTCTTCTTTTTGGTGGAAGGATTACTGAGTTTTTTGCAAAACCTGTGCTAATAAAAATTTGGAAGAAAAATCTTTACAGATTAAAAAATCTTGTCGAAACTTCAGGAAAGTCTTAGTCGCGTCAACCCAATATTGGGTCGTACCAATATTCTGAGGCCCAGATGCAAGAAAACCCTAAAGCAACTGTGATTATTAGTGGGACAAGAAAGCTCAAATAACCTGCCACGCGTTTTTTGTTTATCTCGTCAATTAACCAGCCAATAAGCAGACCTCCCAAGAGTCCGCCCAAATGACCTCCGACTGAAATATTGGGTCGAGCGAAAGTAAAGATCAAGTTTATGATTAATAGAGTTCCAATTCCGTTTGACCAAGGACTTACCCCTCGACGGAGTTGGTAGATAACTGTTGCCCCCATTAATCCGAAGACCGCTCCTGAGGCTCCAACAGTTAAAGCAAGGGGGTCAAGCAACATAACCCCTAAAGCTCCTGACAACAGAGAAGCAAAATATAAAATTAAATAACTTGTTCCACCCAGAATTCTTTCTAGTTGGCTACCCAACATCCACAATAGGAACATGTTGAATGCCAGATGTATGAAGCCTGCATGCAGAAAGCCTCCCGTTACCATTCTCCACCATTCACCTTCTGCGACACCTACGTAGTCAATCGAGAATGTGGAAAGAACTCGACCATATCCAACTAAACCGAAATCAATAGTCACATCTCCCCCTCCCGAAGATAATGACCCTCCCCTGAAAAGAGTTGCTAAAAAAGCCAACAAGTTAATTGCAATAAGTGTTCTGGTGATTAATGACTGTTCGGAAACGGTCAAGATTCGATTAGAAGATCGAACAAATGATCTACGTTGCCTTCTGGAATCAATACTCTGAGGCGATATACACGCCGGACAATGAAAGCCAACCGAAGCGGTATGCATACAGTCGGCACAAACTCGACGCTCGCACCGTTGACAAGTGACTCCGGCATATCGATCAGGATGCCAATAACAATTTTCGTTAGTCATTTTTTCCTAAAGAGTTACTGCTGTTCCTTCGTCTGCAATAGCTTCTCCTAAATTGTGGACGGAGGTTATTTCTGGAACTCTTTCTTTTAGAACTCTCTCAATCCCAGCTTTCATTGTTTGATCTGATGCATCACAACTTACGCATGCACCAATTAGTTCAACGGTAACTTCCCCAGTGTTTTCGTTCACCTCATGCAGTACGACATCACCTTCGTCTGCTTGAAGCGCTGGTCTAATAAGTTCTATTACCTCTTTGACGAGGGTCTCTAGGTCTCTATCGGATTCTTCTAATGAAACATTTGTCATATCTATAGTTTCGCATGAGTATTGGCTGACTACACCCACTTCTGCAATATTGACAATATTCTTAAGTAGTGAAATTCATACATTACATATTCGGTCATCAAGGCGGGTGGGATGAGATTCTTCTTGTTGTAGCACCGTTAGGTTTGATGGCATGGCTTTTGAGGACCGCTAACCGTAGGGCCGGAAAAATGAGTCAAGATGAAAAATTAGATTTTGAGGCAGAAAACGATTCTAGCAATCCTGACGCTTGACTAATTCTATTTTCGCCCCTAAGGAATTTAAATTACCCACCAAGTTCTGATAACCACGTTCGATGTGATTAGCAGTTCCAACTAAAGTCTCACCGTCTGCCGCTAATCCTGCAAGAACTAGTGCCGCTCCTGCTCTTATATCGGGGGCTCTAACGGGTGCTCCCGAAAGCCTTTCAACTCCCCGAACAACAGCATGGTGGCCCTCTGCTCTTATATCTGCCCCCATCCTGATTAATTCGTCGACATAACGAAACCTTCCGGCAAAAATATTTTCTGTAACAATTCCTACTCCATCTGAAATCGACAGGAGAGCAACCATAAAAGGCTTGTAGTCAGTGGCGACACCGGGATATGGCAATGTGGCTAGATCTATCGATCTCAATCTTTTGGAAACGCATACACTAACTCCTCTATCAACTTGGTTGATGTCTATACCCATCTCATTCAACTTTTCGACAAGCATCTCCATATGTTCTAGTCGCGCTTCTTCTATAACTATTTGACCTCCTGTCATTCCTAAGGCGGCCATATAGGTTGCGGCTTCGATCCGATCTGGTATAACCGTATGTTCGATGGGGGACAAATGATCTACTCCCTCAATTTGAATAGTTGAAGTCCCCTCTCCGGTTATTTGAGCCCCCATAGAATTAAGAAAATTTACTAGGTCTGCTATTTCGGGCTCACGCGCGGCGTTTTCGATCACTGTTGTGCCTTGAGCTAAAGTTGCTGCCATCAATAAATTTTCGGTAGCACCGACGCTAGGAAAATTAAGCAATACTTTGCCTCCGACCAGTCTTTTCGCCTCACCTTCTATGTATCCATGGCTGCTGGTAAACGAGGCCCCTAGCTCTTCTAAACCTTTTAGATGCATATCTATAGGTCTATGTCCAAAATCATCCCCACCTGGCACAGATACTTTTGCCTTACCGAATCTTGCTAATAAAGGACCTAAAACCACTATTGAAGCTCTCATCCTCTCCACTAATTCATATGGCGCTATTGGAGTCATTTCTTCTGGAATTTCTATTCGCATTACATCTTTTTGATGTGAAATTGAAGCACCCATTGTTTCCAGCAAGTTAGCCATCAATCGAACATCTGCTATGTGCGGAACATTATTAAGTACGTATTGGCCTGGTGCTAATAGTGATGCTGCCATTATTTTTAGCACTGAGTTCTTTGCTCCCGAGACCCTCACTGTTCCGGATAAATCCATTGACTGTTGGACGCGAATGACTGAACCGTCTTCATAATGTGAAGAAGTTGTTCCAAATTCAGAGGAAGAATAATTACTTGCCACGATTTAAGTATGCTTCGCTGTCGACACAGTTTGCATTCACATACGATTATTCAAGCAAAAACATTTAATTTGATACAAGGAAACTAAAGAAATCTTGTTTAAGCGAGACAAATACTTAAGAATAACTAAAACACTTAGTGATGAAGATTTAGCTTCTTTACGTGAGCCGCGTAATGACTTGGTTGCTGAAAAATTTGTTGGCGATGATAAGTACGAATTACTCCATGGTCCTTTTTCTAACTATGAAAGGCATCTCAAAGTTAGAACAGAATCAGAAGGTGTTAATAAAGTTGTAGAAAGCTTCTATTGGCGACTTTCGATTCCATTTTGGGGAATATTTTTTTCATTTTTAATTGGTAAAGCCTTACCTAAAAGATCAAAACCTTGGTGGGCGCCTCCCGATCGTTTGGATGAACGCTCCGCAAGGGTTCTAGGAATACTCGCCTGCATTCAAGTAATTGACGGATATTTGGGTTCAGTCATTACTCAAACAATAACTTTCGCAGCTGACGAATTTGACCACAGCTCCTCGGCACAAGGAATTACGCTCGCGGTAATCCGTGTCGGAATTTTAATCTCTCTTGGAGTTCTTGTAATTGCCGACAAACGGGGTCGAAGAAACGTTCTTTTACTCACGCTAATTCTGGCGGTATTTATTACGGCTTTAGGCGCGTTATCGCCTAATTTCTGGTTTCTTGGAAGCACCCAGTTAGTTGCGCGTGGCTTGACTACAGGAATGGGGATTTTAATAGGAGTAATTGCAGCGGAGGAACTACCGAAAGGTTCCCGTGCCTATGGAGTAAGCATGTTGTCATTGTCTGCTGCTTTGGGGGCAGGGATTTCTGTTTGGGTATTACCAATTGCTGATTTAAATCAAAGAGGGTGGAGAGTCGTGTATCTGGTACCTCTGCTATTTTTACCGGCTTTAATGCGAATCAGTAAGAATTTGCCAGAATCGCTCCGTTATAAAGCGAATTCAAAAATTGTTATATCTGAACCCCTCTCCGGGCAAAAAAAGATAGAAAAAGAGCCGTTTATAAATAAACGGCTCTTATTGTTAGCTGGTGTTGGTTTTTTGCTTTTAATCTTTGCTGCGCCCGCTTCTCAGTTTCAAAATGACTTTCTAAGGGAGCACAGGGGATACTCTGCTTCTGGAATAACCGCGTACTGGCTTCTGACTTCGACTCCAGCGGGAATAGCAATATTTCTGGCCGGACGTTTTGCTGATACTCACGGTAGAAAAAAAATTGCAACATCAGGGCTTTTAGGTGGAACAGTATTTATTGTTCTTAGTTATTATTCTTCGGGATTTTTGATGTGGGCTAGTCATTTGTTCGGAGCTGTACTTGGGTCACTTACGGTTGCATTAGGCGTTTATGGACCTGAGCTATTTTCAACAAAACAGAGAGCCAAATCAAATGGCGTCATTGTCGCATTTAGCGTGCTGGGAAGTGCTTCTGGACTTTTGTTAGTTGGTTATATGACTGATTTATTTGATAACTATGGTCACGCTTTCGCACTTATTGCTGCCGGTCCCCTTTTAGCAGCATTACTAGTAATAAGTAAATTTCCTGAAACTGCGAGAGTCGAGCTTGAAGATCTAAATCCTGGAGATGTAAGCCCGAAAATTTCTGAGAATTAGTTGGTTCTATAAAGAAGTCGTCCACGCTTTTATTTCGTCACTAACAGCTTCATCTAGATTCGCTAAATCGTGACGCGCCCCTTCGAACCATTTAATTGTTACGGAGCCTCTTATTTTTTTCAGATATTTTTTAAACTCTGTTTTTGATCCAAAAGGGTCGTTGTCACCAGAAATAAATAAACATGGAATATCTATTTTGTCGAAATGTTCTATTCTGAGATTTTCTGGCTTTTTTGGGGGGTGTAACGGATAGCTGATCAAAATCAACCCGATAGCCGGAAGACCCTCTGCAACAGCCATTGAGCACATACGGCCGCCCATACTTCTTCCCCCGAGTAGAAGCTTCGATGGTTCCAAGCCATATTTTTTACTCATTGATTCAGATGCTTTGACAATTGAATTAATTAACTTAGGAGTCCGGTCGGGAAAGGGTCGGCCTGCTTTTCTGTATGGAAAGTTGATTCTCCTGACTGGTAGTGGCGTCATCTTTTTTTCAATACTCACCAAACTCGAATGAGTTCGGTCACTTCCTGCGCCATGGGTAAGCAAAAGTCCTGATGGGTGAGTCATTTGTTGATCATAGGTTGATGTTTCAGCTGCTAGTGGAATCTACCAACCATTAATAGGTAGCATTTTCTTATGAAAGAAAATCTGTCTCATGATGAAATGGTCGCCTCAATGACAGGTGGAATGGTCATGCCTTCAAAAGAATTTACTGGTAGTAGCCGTCTTCACCCGGATGGAAGACCAAAAAAAGCCTTTCGAGACGACCTAAGAAAAATTTCAAACTCTAAAAACTCTTTCTCGGTAATACTGTCTTTATTGTTCCCGCCTCTAATTGTTTGGGTAACGATGATCTATAGTCATCCTTTAGTTTGGATTTTTTCAATTTTTGCTATGGGCATAGCGCAAAACCGACTTTTCATAATTCATCATGAAGCAGCTCACCGTTTACTTTTTTCTAATCAGAAAATCAATGATGTTATAGGCATACGTCTTATCGGTTGGTTAGCTTTTGGTTCGGGAAGCCATGGTTATCGAATAGGACATATAAGACATCATCGAGATGAGTTCGGCCCACAAGAACCAGACTTTGTTCTTTATAGCTTCTATCCAATTCCTAAAAGTTCCATGGGTAGAAAATTGTTGAGAGATTTGAGTGGGGTCTCGGCTTTTAGGATTTTACGCCCCAGATTCCAGAGGCTGAATGATCTAAGGCATCTACGTTTAACTATTTCTTTTCTTTCCGGTCAAATGATGGTCGCCGCTTTCTTCTGGATTTTTAGCAATTTAACTACATACCTTTTCCTTTGGATTATTCCTTGGGTATGTGTGTATCAGTTTCTAAACAGAATTCGTGCAATCACTGAACATGGCGGAATGACGCAATCTTCAGACAGGCGTAGAACAACCCATTACATCCGACAAAACCGTCTGGCTAATTTTTTCTTTGTTCCTTTAAATGTTGGCTACCATTTAGCTCATCACGTTGACATGTTGGTTCCCTACAGGAATCTTCCTCTCCTAGATAAAGCACTTATGGAGGACGGTTACATCTCGCCTGACCTTATTTGGCCCAATTATCGTTCTCTCTGGAAAGCCCTGATTCTGAAATAGTCTATTTTTTCGGAAAAATCTAAGTGATGCTCCTGTCTTTAAGTCATGGACCTCAAGATTTCAGCAAGTCCATTAGCCTGAGATTTTATTTCTTCCTCATCTCCTGAACCCTCCGACAATAACTCAACTAAATCAATCGCTCTTTTACTAATTTCATCCCATTGATTTGCTTCAATTCCAAAAGGAGGTCTGTGCTGAGCGAGAATAGGAGTCAAACGTAATATTTCGCCTACTCCTGTATCATCTCGATGATCACGTCTGAGACGATCGCATGAAACGAAAACTTCAGTCAAAAGTGAATTCGCATCCAAACCATCAAGTTCAGGACGCTCATCATTAACTACTTGAAATGCGTCGAGAGCGGTTTCAATAGCCTCTTCATCAGAAGCTTGCACTACAAGACCCCCCTCATCATTAAATTCGTAAGGGATTCCTAAGCGAACTAACAAAGAACTAAAAGAAGTTTGCTCTGAATCTGACCATCCCGATGTTTCGTATTCAATTGTTTCTGCATCAGACTCAAGTGTTGGCAAAGAAGTTGATTCTGCTTCTTCAATTAACTGGTCCGTAGCTTGCTCATCTTCTTCTCGGACTACCAAAGTAGCTCCCTGCCAAACATGAGGAACTTCATTCAGTATTAGAAGTTGATCTAACACCAACCGAGTTTCGCCTGCCCACTCATGTAATTCATATTCGATTTCAGCATTTGAATCTGGCCCAATTTTTTCTCCTTCTTCAAGCACTTCAGGATTTTCATTTGTTTCGTTTCCGGTTTGCTTTTTTCCCCATTTCATTCTCTTATCCTGACATCTTTCTCCATTGAAACGCTAAACCGCCGATAATCCTTTGAGCTAAATGCACAAGAACTTCCCCAAGGCGCTAATGTCGGATTCAATGAGTAGAAAAGTTCAAACCCCAGATAAACACCTCGCATTAGAGCTTGTAAGAGTAACTGAAGCTGCAGCAATGGCCGCCGCTAGATGGATGGGCAGAGGAGACAAGGAAGGCGCCGATGAAGGGGCGGTGAATGCCATGCGTCGTGTGCTAGATACCGTGAACATGGATGGAATAGTTGTTATTGGCGAGGGCGAAAAAGATGAAGCGCCAATGCTTTTTAATGGAGAACGCTGTGGGAACGGTAACGACCCCGCAACAGACATTGCAGTTGACCCGATAGATGGAACAACACTAACGGCGCTTGGAAGAGCAAATGCAATATCAGTCATAGCTGTCAGTGATAAAGGAACGATGTTTGACCCTGGGCCTTGTGTATACATGGAGAAAATTGCTGTAGGGCCTGGATGTTGCGATGCCATTGATTTAGCAAAATCTCCCACTGAAAATCTTCAAAAAATTGCAGAAGCCAAAAATAAAACTGTCAGAGATCTAACCGCTGTAATTTTAGACCGCGATAGGCATTCAGAGTTAATTTCTGAAGTGCGTGAAGCTGGTGCAAGAATACGCCTGATTTCGGACGGTGATGTGGCAGGTGCAATTTCCACCGCATGGCCAGAGTCGGGCGCAGACGTTCTTTTTGGAATTGGGGGCACACCTGAAGGAGTTATCTCCGCCGCGGCCTTGAAATGCATGGGTGGATCGCTCCAAGGACGCTTGTGGCCGCGCAATGAGAAAGAGAGAAAGGCCGCTGAAGAACAGGGATACGATTTGGAAAGAATTTTGGATCTCGATGACCTAGTGTCAGGTAATAACTGTTTTTTTGCAGCTACCGGCATTACAGATGGTGACCTTCTTGAGGGCGTTAGATATTCAACGGAAATGGCCCATACAGAATCTCTTGTTATGCGATCTAAATCTGGCACCGTGAGACTGATTAAGGCGCACCACAGATTAGATGATATTGAGGATATTTAGAGACACTAAAACCTATTAGGGTTTCTTTTTATACTTCTGCTCCACCGACGCGAAGCCGAACTTCAGACCTTTCAAGCGACGCAAGAGCGTCTTCATTATCTTTATCTGACGAAATTAGATCCTGTGCAGATGAACGAGCTTCACGCGCCCTTTCAATATCAATTTCATCGGATGCCTCAGAAACATCAGACAAAATGCTTACTTTTGTTCCCGCTACTTGTACAAAACCTCTGTGAACCGCGAATATGTCTCTTTCACCGTCTGGTCGTATTACTTCAACTGACCATACTGAAAGAACACCAATAAATGGAACATGTCCTGGTTGAAAAGCTATGTCCCCACCTTCAACAGTTCGAGCAATTATCATTTCTGCTTCGCCACTGTATGAAATCGACTCCGGGGATACCAGTTCTACCTGAAAAGTCATGATTCTTAGGCTTCTAATTCTTGGGCTTTACGTTGTGCATCTTCAGCTCCACCGACGTTCAAGAAAGCCTGCTCGGGAAGTTCGTCGAGTTCACCATCTACTAATGCTGCAAAAGAGTCAACTGTCTCTTCAACTGAAACAGTAACGCCAGGCAAACCTGTAAATATCTCTGCGACATTCATGGGCTGTGATAAGAATCTCTGAACTTTTCGTGCTCTTGAAACTGTAATCTTGTCTTCTTCGGAGAGTTCATCTAAACCAAGAATTGCAATTATGTCTTGGAGTTCTTTATACCGTTGCAGTATCTCCTGAACTCTACGAGCGGTGTCATAGTGCTTTTGTCCCACTACTTCAGGAGTGAGGATCGTAGAAGTAGATGCAAGTGGGTCAACTGCAGGGTAGATGCCTAGTGCCGCTATATCTCGACTTAGCTCTGTCGTTCCATCAAAGTGTGTAAATGAGGTAAATGGAGCTGGATCGGTGTAATCATCAGCGGGTACATAAACTGCCTGCATAGAAGTAATGGATCTACCACGTGTTGTAGTAATCCTTTCCTGCAATTCGCCCATCTCGTCAGCCAATGTCGGCTGGTAACCCACAGCTGATGGCATTCTTCCCAACAGAGTTGACACCTCAGAACCGGCTTGGACGAAGCGGAAAATATTGTCTATGAAAAGTAGAACGTCTTGGCCTTGTTCATCGCGAAAATACTCAGCCATAGTTAATGCTGAAAGAGCAACACGAAGTCGCACTCCAGGTGGCTCATCCATCTGACCAAAAACCAAAGCTGCTTTCTCTAAAACGCCTGATTCATCCATTTCGAGCAAAAGATCTGTTCCTTCACGAGTTCTCTCACCTACTCCCGCGAAAACTGAAACACCACCATGATTGGTAGCTACACGGTTAATCATTTCGGTAATCAGAACTGTTTTACCCACTCCAGCACCACCGAAAAGACCAATTTTTCCACCCTGTAAATAAGGCGTAAGTAGATCTATTACTTTTACTCCCGTTTCAAACATTTGTGCTTTTGGTTCAAGAGAATCAAAGGAAGGGGCCGATCTATGAATTTCCCAACGTTCGGATCCGGAACCAGCATTAGGATCATCTAATCCGTCTCCTGTAACACTAAAAACATGCCCCAGTGTGTCGTCACCTACAGGAACACTTATACCTTTTCCTGTATTTCGCACAGCTGTTCCTCGTGTAAGTCCATCGGTTGGCTTCATTGCGATCGCACGAACACGGCTGTCGCCTATCTGTTGTGCTACCTCTGCAACAATGGTGATACTGCTGTCATCAACAGCGACATCAAACTCTAAGGCTGTATTGATCTCCGGTAACTCCCCTTGGGGGAATTCGGCATCAATAACCGGCCCGGCAATTCCTACTATTCGACCATCTTTAAGATCAGTTGTTGTCATAATCTTTCCTGATTTCTTCCTATTACTTAACTGTTATTTTCTGTGCTTGATCCAACAAGATCTAGCAGTTCGTTAGACTTCTCACTATCTGAACCAAGAGCTTCGGCTCCACTCACAATTTCCATAATCTCAGTGGTGATCGCATCTTGGCGAGCTTGGTTCATTTCACGAGAAAGTTTAATTATTAATTCTTCTGCATTGTCTGTAGCGGCTTTCATAGCTCGCTGTCGATTTGCATGTTCTGAAGCTGCTGACTCTAATAACGCTCCAAAAAGACGCGCTTCCACATAACGCGGAAGTAACGCTTCCAAAACTGATTCGGGTGATGGTTCAAATTCAAAAGCTGTGCTCAAATTAGAATCACCTCCACCTTCACTCGCAATAACTTCTGTATCTTCGAGCGGTAAAAATCTACGAACAGTAACTTTCTGACTACCTATGCTCAAAAATTCTGTGTAAACAAGTTCGACTCTGTCTACTTTTCCTTCTGAAAACATTTCTGAAACAGTCTCAGAAATGCGACGTGCATCCTCATAAGTGGGATTGTCACTTATTCCCTCGGTGTAGGAGTCAATGTTGAAGTTTCGAAAAGCAAAATAATCTCTTGCCTTTCTTCCTATAACAATCAAAGAATAATCCGCACCTTCTGAACGTGCGTTTTGGACTTGTCTCTCTGCTGCCCTGATTACTGAAGAATTATAGGGTCCTGCTAATCCCCGGTCTGAAGAAATTACTACAACTCCGACACGACTAACTTTTTCCGCTTTTCTCAGTAATGGATGATCAACTTCCGCACCGCCTGCCGCAAGGTTTTCGATTACTGAGGTTATTTGCTCTGCGTAAGGTTTAGCCGAACGCGCTCTCTGCTGAGCTTTCACTACTCTGGTAGCTGCTATTAACTCCATAGCTCGCGTGATCTTTTTTGTGTTCTGAACACTGCCTATACGGCGTCGAAGAACTCTCTCTTTACCGCCAGCCATTAGCTGCCCTTTACTACGTCGTAAATTCGAACGATTTGTCGGCTTAGTAAAATAGTTTTCACTAGGCCCCCGAAATGTCCTCTTCAGGCAAAGTTGTGTCTGCGTCAACTATGTTGGAATCTGTTTCAGAAAACTCTGCATCCGGTGTCTCCTGAGTAGGATTTGTAGCTTCAAATTGATCCGAAAAAGCTGCAATTGCTGATTCGAAAGCCTCCTCATCTCCTATGTTTCCTGATTCACGTATTTCACTCAAAATCGAGCCGTGACGTGTCCTAAACCAGTCAAGTAATTCTGATTCAAACCTACTTACGTCAGCTATTTCTACACTATCTAAATGTCCTCTGGTGCCAGCCCAGATAGAAACCACTTGCTCTTCAACTAACAAGGGCGAGTTTAATCCTTGTTTTAGTAACTCTGTTAATCGGTAGCCTCTATCAAGTTGAGCCTGGGAAACTGCATCTAAATCAGACCCAAACGCTGCGAAGGACTCTAGTTCACGGAACTGCTGCAAATCGGACTTTAGAGTTCCTACTGCGTTTTTCATTGCCTTTACTTGAGCTGCAGAACCAACCCTAGAAACAGAAATACCTACATCAATTGCTGGTCTTATACCTGATTTAAATAGATCGTCTTGTAGGAATATCTGACCGTCTGTAATGGAAATCACATTGGTAGGAATGAAAGCGGAAACATCCCCAGCTTTAGTCTCGATAACGGGCAAAGCTGTCAAAGAACCTGCACCCTTATCGTCACTCAGCTTAGCTGCGCGCTCCAAAAGTCTACTGTGCAAGTAGAAAACATCTCCTGGGTATGCCTCTCTACCAGGAGGTCGCCTAAGCAGCAAAGACATTTGTCTATAAGCTTCAGCTTGTTTTGACAAATCGTCATATACAGCTAAAGCGTGTTCACCGTTATCCATCCAGTGCTGACCGATCGCACAACCTGCGTATGGCGCAAGATACTTAAAAGGAGCAGGATCTGAAGCGGGCGCTACAACTACCACTGTGTAATCCATAGCTCCGTAAGATTCTAAAACTGCAACGTTTTGTGCGACAGTAGAGGCTTTCTGACCAATAGCCACGTAGACACATTTCATTCCTTGACCTGCCTGATTGATAATTGTGTCAATAGCTATGGTTGTTTTTCCTGTTTTTCGGTCACCGATTATGAGCTCTCGTTGACCGCGTCCAATAGGCACCAACGAATCAATTGCTTTAATTCCTGTTTGCATAGGTTCGTGCACAGGTTTACGTCCCATGATTCCTGGAGCTTGGATCTCCATGCGCCTTGTCTCTGTATTTGTGAGTGGACCTTTGCCATCAATTGGTTCTCCAAGAGCATTAACTACACGCCCCAATAATCCATCACCAACTGGTAAGGAAAGAATGTCACCGGTAGCACGAACCGTCTGGCCTTCTTCGATGTCATCAACTTCACCAAGGACTACCGCACCAATTGAACCCTCGTCTAGATTGAGAGCCAGACCAAAGGTTCCGCTCTCAAACTGTAGTAACTCATTCACTGCCGCATCGGGCAGACCTGAGACTCTGGCAATGCCATCTCCCACTTCGAGCACCCGTCCTACCTGGCTTTGTTCTAAACCAGGTTCAAAACCCTCAAGGTTTTTCTGGATTGATGCAGCTATGTCAGCGGTGCTGATTGTCAATTCAGTCATATTTTCTCTCGTCTCGATTACTTTCTTCCTATCGGAAATTCTCTCGAAGTTGGTTCAAACGGCGACGGACGCTGCCGTCAATAATGTCATCACCAATTTCTGTAACTAACCCGCCTATTACAGACGGGTCAATAACTACTTTTACTTCTACGTCTTTGTTGGTAGCTCCACTCAAAGCCGTAACCAATTTGTCTTTTTGGCTATCATCTAGTTCAACTGCAGAACGAACCGTAGCGACCGTTTTATTTCTAGAAGCCGCGCTGCGTTCGATAAATGCATCAACGATGTTCGAAAAACGTGCGGAACGCCCTGAAGCCACGATCATCGACACCAATGCCTTAGTGGTTGAGGAGGCCGAACCCCCTAGAAGGTCTTCAACAATCTGTTGTCTGCGATCAACTGGCAAAGACGAATCATTCAAAGTTGCCTGAAGATTCTCATCTGCACTTAACGCTTGTGAGAATCTAAACAATTCGTCTTCGACGGTGGCTAGAACATCGTTGGCTGCCGCAACGGCGAACAACGCATCAGCGTAACCAGTAATTGCATTATCAGCCATTATTAGCTACCAGCCACTTCATCAATATATTGATCTACAAGTCTTCGTTGAGCATCGTCGTCCAAACTACTTTGAACTACTTTTTCAGCAGCTCCAAGAGCTATTCCTGCAACTTCCGCCCGTAGATCTGCAATTGCTTGCTGTCTTGATGCTTCGATTTCGCTAGCGGCTCTCGATTTCATATCAGAAATATCAGCTTCTGCTTTTGCTACCAGATCTGAACGTACTTGATCAGCTGCTCCTCTAGCTTCGTCGATTAGGCGCGATGCTTCATTTTTCGCATCAGCTAAACGTGCCTCATAATCAGCATGAACACTCTGTGCATCCGTTTTGGCTTTTTCTGCCGCATCTAGGTCATCTCGGATCTTTTCTGCTCTGGCGTCCATCGCTGCTTTCACTGCTGGAAAACCTTTCTTGACCATCACCACAAACAAAATTAAGAAAGCTCCACCTCCCCAAATAACCTCGCTTAATTCCGGGATTATTGGGCTAGGGGCTTCGAGACAACTCTCAAGCTTGTCTTCGTTCTTTTTGACCGCTTTCTTTTCTTCCTCTGTTGCACCTTCTTTAGCATGAAGAGAATGGAAAAGATGTTCTACATCATGATGGCCATCATCGTGATGTCCATCTTCCATAATGTGTTCAAGTTTCTCTACAACACAGCTTCCAATACTCTCACCTGATGCTGAGGCTGGACCTGCGAAAAAAAGCAGTCCCGCCATTGCAAAAAGCAACGAAAAGCTAAGTCTGATTCCTTTTCGTCTCATAAATTTAGACTTCCTTTCGATACCTAAGTTTTCTACGGCAAAAGTAGAATGAATACAACGAAACCTATGAGGGCAAGAGCTTCCGTGAAAGCTATTCCCAAGAACATCGTCGTTCGCACCATACCTGCAGACTCTGGCTGTCTAGCCATAGACGAGATTGCGTTACCAACCACAGTTCCAATACCTACCCCAGGTCCAATAGCAGCTAGGCCATATCCAAGGCCAGCTCCAATTGCCTTCAGACCCTCTACCATTTCACCGGCTTCAGTTGCAGCTTGCGCCAAAATGTTCAGCACTTCTCTCTCCTGTTTTTCTATTTTCGACCAACCGGAATGTCCGATCGGAATTATTTATATTGTCTTCGGTCCACCATCAGGTGGGCGATCTAGTGTTCTGCGTGCATCGAACCACCGATATAAACGGCAGTCAGAATAGTAAAGATAAAGGCTTGCAAAACAGAAACCAATATCTCAAAACCTGTCATTAATATGAGCATTGAAAAAGGTGCAATAGCACCTATATAACCGTTGTCCCACAAGGTCTGGGTAAGGATTGCGAATGTGACTAACAGAAGGTGACCTGCAACCATGTTGGCCCACAATCGAATGGCTAGAGAAAATGGCCTAACTACGAATGTAGACACTAATTCAATCGGCGTGACAATTAGGTACAAAGCCTTAGGGACTCCAGGCGGAAATAAAGAGTTCTTTAAATAGCCGAAAAAACCTTGTGCCCTTACACCCACAAAGTTGTAAATTACCCAAACGACTAAGGCCAGAGTAATTGGAACAGCCATCCTGCTGTTTGCGGGGAATTGTATTCCTGGAACTACCTCAAAAATATTTGAAAACAGTATAAAAAAGAACATTGTGGTCAGAAAAGGTAAATACTTTTTACCTTCTGGCCCGATGGTCTCCATAACTACTGACTCTTCTACAAAGTTAACTCCTGATTCTGCTACGTGTTGCACACCGACTGGCACTAGCGAACCTCGTTGTCGACCTGCAGTAAGAAAAATCGCGGAAGTTATCAAGACGGCAGCAAGATATATAAGCGCTGTCTTATTGACAGCAAACAAAGAGCCAGAAAAGATTATGTCGGGCCATTCAAAAAGATGGCTTACGGGTGGGAATTCCAAAGCAAAAACATTCACGATTAGCGAATCTCCTTTGAATTAGTTGGCTTTAAATCAGGATAAGCCAAAGAAGCTGATATGTAACGTGTCTCTGTAGCTAGCAAACCTAAGTGGGTCACTAAAAGAGTCATGGCAAAAGGAACTGTTTTAAACCAATCGAAGGATCGGACTGACATAACTACCCCTGTCAATATGGCCAACCTGACGACATAACCGCCCAGAACTGATCCATAAAGCATATTCAGAGAAATTTTTACAGTTCTCGTAATGATTGCAGCACCGGCCAAAAAATTGAAAGACACAAGAGCGAGAGCTATTAGAGCAGAAATAGTTCCACCCAAACCCCAGCCGATCGCAGAAAGAACCAAAAACAAAGGAGAGACCAATAAAGCTCTTAAAGCCAAGTGATTAGCTATGCGCTTCTCTGGCTGCTCTGAGACACTTTCCACTATTTCTTCTTTCGCTTTTTGTTTAATCAACGTTTTCACTTCCCAGCAACCAAGTTTCTCGTCGCTGTTCTGCCTCTTGGGTGAGTCTAAGGGTGAATTGCTTATAAAGACGCCAAGAAGCATAAGTGATAGTTACAGCTACAAATACCAAAGTGCATATTGGAAAGATTTCAAGTTTTCTATCTAGAAGCCATCCTAAAAATCCGAAGATAGCGGGAGTCGCTACGAGTTCAAATGCAGCTGCCATAGCATCACCAGACCCTTGCTTCATCTCACGTTTTTCAGATTTAATCATCCAAGTTACCTCGGTCATAATTTGTTTTTAAATTAGAAAGCTCAGAAAATTTGAATATCCGGCCGCATGTGAATCTAGATTCTTTCTCACGTGCTCACAACTCGGGGGAACGGTCTTCTGCCACAATTTCATTTTTTTGGTTTATTTATCTGCAAGCGCGGATGAAGCAACGTGAACAAAATTAAACATACTCCTGCTATACCCATTGGAACTATCCCATCACCACGTCCGCTGTAAGTTGGCCACAATACGAATCCTGATAATAAAGCAGTCCATGTCCACAAAATAAAAACAACTCTTCGGTGTCCGTGACCGAGCCTCAAAAGTCTGTGATGCAAGTGATCTTTATCAGCAGTAGTTACAGACAGGCCCGGCGTAGCAATCCTTCTAATGATTGCAAATAAAACATCAATTATCGGCACGCCCAAAATCACCAAAGGAATCAACAAAGGGGCGAAGAAAAAGAACGATTGCCCGCTGTAAGCAGCATCTGTTCTACCACCTACAGAAACGGTGGATGCTGCTAACAGCACACCTAACATAAGAGCTCCACCATCTCCCATAAATATTTTTGCTGGATGCGCATTATGCGGCAAAAAGCCAACACAGACACCGGCAATTAGAACTGCGATGAGTGCACCAGGGTTTTCTTCAAACAAAACACCCTCGTCAGCTAAACGAATTGCATAAATTACAAAAGTTGTCGACGCGATAGCAACAATTCCAGTTGCCAAACCATCTAAACCGTCAATCAAATTAATCGCATTAGCCAAAAGTACAACCCATAAGACTGTGGCTAATGCGGCCAGATCAGTGGAAAGTAACACAACATCAACAAAAGGGATTCGCAGAACAACTAAAGACACACCCACCAAGGACAAGACGCTTCCTGCTATTACCATCCCGGCAATTTTTGCTGGGGCTGATATTGGCTTGACGTCATCGATAACACCAACTCCACACATAAAAATAGCCGCTGCTAGAACCCCTAATATCTCAGATCGAGCGGAAAACACTTCAGAGAAATCACCTATTAGCCAAGCAAAAAGGGATCCGGCAAGTAAACCAAACAGCATTGCGGGTCCACCTAAATGTGGTGTAGGCAATTCATGCACATCTCTGTCATCTGGAGCAGATATGACTCCGAAACGTTCAGCTGTTTTACGCGCCAAGGGAGTTGAAACGAAAGTTGCGACAGCAGCAACTCCCCCAACCATCAGATAGGCGATAGCTCCGGGCATCCGACTCTAATCACCATAAGGTGTGAAAGAACTACAAAGTTCTGCAACCTCTTTCCTTATCGCAGAAAGTGAATTTGGATCTCTCCTGTCACGTAACGCTCGGGCCATTAAGTGCGCAATCACTGCCATCTCTTTTTCAGTCATTCCTTGAGTGGTGGTCGAAGGTGTTCCAAGGCGAACTCCACTTGTAACGAAGGGAGAACGTGGATCGTCCGGCACTGTGTTTTTGTTCAGCGTTATACCCGCTTCATCGAGAACAACCTGGGCTTCAGCCCCAGTTATTTCTTCATCGAAAGTTCGCAAGTCAACTATGAGAAGATGATTGTCGGTACCGCCTGCTACAAGCCTAAACCCTTCATTATTTAGGGCTTCTGCAAGAGCTTGGGCGTTGCTTACGATCTGTTTCGAATAAATTTCAAAAGAAGGATCTAAAGCTTCTGCAAAAGCTACAGCTTTTGCCGCTATGTGATGTTCCAAAGGACCACCTTGCAAACCGGGGAAAATTGCTTTGTCCATTGCCGAAGACAGTTCTTCTGTGCTAAGAATGCAGCCTCCTCTTGGACCTCTGAGAGTCTTATGCGTTGTGAACGTAACAACATCACAATACGGAACTGGATTTGGATGTGCTTTCCCTGCTATGAGTCCCGCTATATGAGCAGCATCAAACATCAAATACGCGCCTACGGAGTCGGCTATTTCTCTTATTGGAGCAGCTTCTATTACACGCGGATATGCGGTAGCTCCTAAAACTATGAGCTTTGGTTTTACTTCTTCAGCTTTTCTCTGTAGGTCTTCGACATCGATCAGTTCTTCTTCAGTTAGACCGTATGAAACAAAGTTATAAAGTTTGCCGCTGAAGTTAACCGGCGAACCATGCGTTAAATGGCCGCCATGATCAAGTCTCAGACCAAGAACTGTGTCACCGGGTTCCAATAGAGCTTGGTAAACGGCCATATTGGCACTCGCCCCTGAATGCGGCTGGACGTTTGCGTGCTCTGCTCCAAATAAAGTAGTTATTCGTTCACACGCGAGGATTTCAGCTTCATCAACATGGACATTTCCGCCGTAATATCTTTTTCCCGGGTAACCCTCTGAATACTTATTAGTAAAAACAGAACCAGTTGCCGCTAAAACCGCAGGTGATGCAAAATTTTCAGATGCTATTAATTGCAGTGTGGTGTTCTGGCGATGAATTTCTCTCTTAATGATTTCGAATAATTTTTCGTCGTTTAGGTTAGGCCATGGCATGGTTTATTTTCCCCTAATTTAAGTCTTTTATCAATTGAAACGATGATTCTGAGGTTACAGGCCCTAAGCATACGTATCCTTATTGTTATATGACTGAAAAATTATCTATTAAACCTGCTTCAGGCCGCTTAGGAGTTCTGACTCCTGGACTAGGCGCCGTGGCAACAACTTTTATCGCTGGAGTTATTGCAGCTCGACAGGGACTTGCAGCTCCAATCGGGTCAGTGAGTCAGATGGCTCATATCAGACTCGGCAAACGTGAAGAAGGACGTAATCCGTTGATACGCGATTTCGTTCCTTTAGCTGACCTTGATGATTTGGTATTCGGCGGATGGGATCCGATTTCTTCAAATGTTCTCGAAGCCGCTCGAACATGTGGGGTTCTAGATGAAAAAGATATTGCACCAGTTTCATCTGAACTCGAAGGGATAGTCGCCATGGATGCCGTCTTCGACAACCGTTGGGTGAAAAAATTGGATGGCAAAAGAGTTAAAAACTTGGATTCGAAATGGGATCAAGCTCAAGCTCTAATGGCAGACATTGAGAAATTTCGCGTTGATAACGAATGTGACAGATTAATAATGGTGTGGTGTGGCTCTACTGAAGCTTTCCAAGAAGCAAGTGCTGTACATGAGAGCGTTGATTCTTTTGAAGCCGGACTCAAATCAAATGACGAAAATATTGCACCAAGCCAAATTTATGCCTACGCGTCAATTATGAGCGGAGTGCCTTTTGCGAATGGTGCCCCAAACCTTGCTTTAGATATCCCATGTATGGTCGAGCTAGCAAAAAGCAGAGGCGTTCCTGTTGCCGGAAAGGATTTCAAAACAGGCCAAACTCTTATGAAAACACTTCTTGCACCAGGTCTTAAAGCAAGAATGCTGGGATTAAGAGGATGGTTCTCAACAAATATTCTCGGAAATAGAGATGGCGAGGTTTTGGATGATCCGGACAACTTCAAGACTAAGGAAGTTTCAAAACTGGGTGTTCTTGACACGATTCTCCAGCCTGATTCATATCCTGACCTATACGGCGATATAGATCACGTAGTTCGAATCAACTATTACCCGCCACGCGGTGACAACAAAGAAGGTTGGGACAATATTGACATCTTCGGTTGGCTCGGTTACCCGATGCAAATCAAAGTCGACTTTCTTTGCCGTGACTCTATTCTGGCTGCTCCAATTGTTCTAGATTTAGCTCTTTTTCTTGATTTGGCGGCACGGGCTGACCAGTCCGGTGTTCAAGAATGGTTGTCTTTCTATCTCAAAGCTCCCCAAGCTTCTTCGGATGCGGGGCCAGAGCATGACATTTTTATACAGCAAACAAAGTTAAAAAATACTCTAAGAGAATGGATGGGTGAAGAACCTGTAACTCACTCAGAAGCAGGGTGAATCAAATACGGGTTTCTTTATCTGACCAATACTGATCTTTGAGAAGACGCTTATACAACTTTCCAGTTGGATGCCGCGGCAATTCTTCTTTGAAATCGATACTTCTAGGACATTTCAGATCAGCCAAATGAGAACGACAGTAAGCAATTAGCTCTCTTTCCAAAGCAGGTTCTGCTTTTTTTGGGTCAACCAACTGAACTACTGCTTTTACTTCTTCACCAAATTCGTCATTTGGCACACCGATTACGGCAACATCATAAACAGCAGGATGCATTGTTAATATATTTTCTGCTTCTTGAGGGTATATATTCACGCCCCCAGAAATGATCATGTGAGCTTTGCGGTCAGTCAAATAGAGGAAACCTTCTTCGTCAATACGCCCTATATCTCCTAGAGTGCTCAGGTCTTCTCCCATTCGTGAAGCTGCGGTTTTCTCCGGATCATTGTGATACTCAAATCTTGAATCGCTTCGAAAATAGATATTTCCTTCTTCTCCATAAGAAAGTTCATTACCATCATCATCAACAATTACCAGTTCACCGAGTAGAGATTTACCCACCGACCCTGGATGATTGATCCAATCTTCTGAATTGATGTAAGTGAAACCATTACCTTCGGTACCTGCGTAGTACTCGTGCAATATTGGCCCCCACCAATCAATCATTTGTTTCTTTACCTCGATGGGACAAGGAGCAGCAGCATGTATAACTGTCTTCAAAGAGGTTGTGTCATACTTTTCGCGAACTTCTTCTGGAAGTTTCAACATTCTGACAAACATCGTGGGCACCCATTGGCTTGCTGTCACATCATTTGATTCGATTGCAGCTAACGCTTCTTCGGGATCGAATTTTTCCATAACTATAACTGTTGCCCCGATGCGGTGTGCGGCCATGCAAAATCTGAGAGGCGCTGCATGATACAACGGAGCTGGGGAGAGATAAACGGCGTCACTTTCAATTCCAAATACTGCTCTGAACAACATTGCTTGGGCTGATGGGCTTCCCAGTGGAACATTTGGAGCTTGAACCTTTACACCTTTGGGAAGACCTGTGGTACCAGATGAATAAAGCATGTCTTGACCTTCAACTCTGTCAAGTTGCGGTTCCTTAGATGTGCTTTCTGTAGCATCTTCGAAAGACGCGTATCCGTCTATCTCTCCGCCAATAACAAACTTCTCTTTTACACTTGTATCTACGAAATCTATTTGTTCAGCTGTATCTCTGTTTCCTGCTGACGTTACAAAAACTCTTGCTCCACAATCTCTGACTATGTAACCCATTTCTTCTTCGGTGAGACGCGAACTTATTGCTGTGTAATACAAACCTGCGTAGTGGGCTCCCCATGCCAACGGTAAAAAGTCAATTGTGTTCTCTAAACAAAAAGCAATGTGGTCTCCAGGCTGTAGGCCTAAATCGGCAAAAAGATTTGATATGCGGTTAGCTTTTTCATCTAGTTCCAAATACGTCATCTTTTCGTCCGATCCGGACATGAGGACTGCTATCCGATCAGGTTCATTTATTGCCCATGTGCCGGGAAACTCCAGCTCTTGTTCATCTTTATTTTCCATCTCTACAAGGTAATAGAAGATAATCTCACGAATAAAGTCGAAGTTCTTAAGCAAGATGGACTTTTTGGCGTCAAACTGTGTTATGGAGAATTTGTCTTTTCCGGATCAAGTATTTAAGAGTCTTCTTTTCGCTCCTGGAAATAAGAGGTCGATTTTGTCTAAATTGCCTCGAAGTTCTCCGGACGCTTCAATAATCGACCTTGAAGATTCCGTTCCAACTGATGAAAAAACGAATGCCCGCGAAACGGCTAGAGTAATGATCCCCGAATTAAGTGAAAAAGCTAAAAAAATGGGGCTATTCGTAAGAGTAAATGCTTTTGGGACGGAACATTTCGCCGAAGATTTGTCAATTGCGATATCAGATGAACTAACGGGAGTCATAGTCCCAAAAATCTCTTCCAAAGAAGAAGCTGATCAGATCTCTAAATCTCTTTCTGATTTTGGATTCGGTGGCCTTCCAATTATGGCTGGTTTGGAAACTGTTTCAGGTTTGGTTAATGCGTTGGAAATTGCGAAACATCCGCAAGTGAAGTGGTGCTATTTCGGGGCTGAAGATTATGTAGCTGATCTTGGCGGAGTAAGAAGAGCTGATAATCGTGAAGTGCTTTTAGCGCGATCACAAATATCGCAGGCAACACGAATGGGAGGGATCTATGCAATCGACATGGTTGTATCGGATTTCAAAGATGAAAAAAGGTTTCTAGAAGAGGCAGTTGAGGCCAGATCGTTAGGTTTTACAGGCAAATTGTGCATACATCCTGATCAAGTAGGTCTCGCGAATAAAGCTTTCCGACCTACAGAGGAGGAACTTGACTGGGCTTCAAAAGTGATACAAGAATTTGAAAAAGCTATTGAAAGGGGTGAAGCTTCAATAGCAATTGGAAGTGAAATGATCGATGAGCCTATTTACAAAAGAGCTCAAATAATTAAAAGAATGTCTCAAAATAGTGCTTAGGAGATGATGTGCCGAACTTAGTTCCTGAAAATGAAGCTTTCTATGGAATACAACTACCAATTCAAACTTTGACTCAAACTTTGGTTGACCCCTGGGAAAAAGAAGCGGGACCTGATGAGCTGGTCATGGTCGCGCAAGTAGCTGAATCATCTGGTCTTGACTTCGTAGGTGTATGCGATCATGTAGCTATCCCGAATGACGACTACTCAGCTCATATGACAACAACCTGGTATGACCCTATTGCAACTCTTTCTTGGATAGGAGCGAGCACGGAAAAAATTAATCTTCTTTCTGTTGTTTGGATTGCCGCCTACCGTCACCCTCTTTTATCAGCAAGTTCATTCGGAACTTTGGCGCACCTTTCTAATGGGCGCGTGATTTTAGGTTTAGGAGCTGGGCATGTTAAAGGAGAGTTCGACGCTCTTAACATTGATTTTTCGAAACGTGGATCAATATTAGATGAAAGTATTGACGCAATAAAAACTACTTTCATGAATGAATACGCAACGCATGAAGGAACCCATTTCAGTTTTGAATCTGTTGGAGTTGGACCTAAATCTCCGGCAAAAGAACTACCAATATGGATTGGTGGTTCAGGCCCTGCTGCGTGGCGTCGTGTCGGGAAGCGAGGTGACGGGTATATACCGATGGGTAATAGCAGGGATCAGTATAAAGAAATAATTGAAACGATCCAGCAAGCAGCAAATGAATCGGGGCGAGAGAACGCGAGTTTTGATATCGGAATAATGCCTCCATGGTCCTACATAGGTGACCCACCTGATGGTCTCCCTCCAGCAGGATTAACAGGTCCACCTGAAAAAATTGCTGAACATCTTCGAGCTGATCATGATGCGGGAGCGAATGTTTTTCACCTTAAATTTCGCAGTCGCACTCTTGAAGAATATATTGAACAGTTAAGAATTTTCGGTGAAGAAGTACGACCTTTGCTTTAGAGTCAACTAGAAGATAAAAGATTTGGGCATCAAAATGAAAGAAATCGACGAAAAAACTCAACAAGCTTTGTTGCTTTTCAATAGAAGAGCAGAAGCAGCTGAAAAAGAAGTAGAAGCTGCCAACAAAATAAAAAAAGCTGAAAAAATCAAAGACGAAGCTGTAGTCGCGCTCCAAAAAGCTAAAGACAGTGGATCTGACTCCGAAATAATAGCTGAGGCTGAATCTTCATGGAGAAATGCTTTAGATACTTGGCAACGACTAAGAGATGGTGAAGATGTAGAAGAAACACCAGAAGAAACACCAGAAGAAACACCAGAAGAAAC
>CERG01008725.1_pt1 | contig 23002 bp, 27 predicted proteins | sample 530861 | NCBI WGS metagenome assembly CERG01 (sample SAMEA2621037, study PRJEB7988) | marine metagenome | biome: marine biome (ENVO:00000447); feature: deep chlorophyll maximum layer (ENVO:xxxxxxxx); material: "saline water (ENVO:00002010), including plankton (ENVO:xxxxxxxx)" | depth 50 m
CCAGATAAAGATGATTGCAAAACAGCGAGATCAGTTTGGGTTGGTATTAGATGATCTTGGCGAGGGTATATTAGTTACTAATAAAGATGGTGAATTTGTTTACAATAATGAACAGTCACTAGTTATATTAGATATTAAATCCTTAGAAGAAAAGAATATAAATAATTTAGAGATACCAGCAATCAACTATTTATTTAATAGGGTTACTAATAAAAAAAGAGCAGATATTGAGTTTGAAATTGAGTTAGAAGATAGATCTACTAGATGGGTTTTAGGTTCTATGAACCAATCAAAAACAACAGGAGAGTATATTTTAGTTGTTCACGATATTACGCAATTAAGACAACTAAATTCAATGCGAAGAGATTTTATTTCAAACCTCTCTCATGAATTAAGGACACCTGTAAGCGTTATTATGGCAAATTCAGAAACATTATTAGATGGTGCGCTTGATAACAAAAAAGATGCTAAGGTCTTTGCTAAAGCTATATTACATAATTCAGAAAGACTATCCTCAATGGTTAGTGATCTTATTGATCTTTCTAGAATTGAATATGGCGACCTAAAATTAAATATAAAAAACCTCGATTTTAATGAATTCATGGATTCTTTTTTAGTATCTATGAAAAGTGTTGCTAAAAAGAGATCAATTGAACTTAGCTTTAATCCTAACCATCAAGGTCTCATGCATGCAGACTCTCAAGCTCTAGAAAGAGTTATGAATAATCTTTGTGATAATGCATATAAGTATTCTGAAGCTGGTTCCAGTGTTGAAATTTCCACTCGTGATCAAGGTAAAATGATAAAGGTTATGGTGAGTGATTCTGGTGTAGGTGTATCAAGTGAAGATAAAGAGCATATATTTGATAGATTTTTTAGAACTGCTTCGGCAAGAGCCTCTGATAATAAAGGTAGCGGCCTTGGATTAGCTATAGTCAAGAATTTGATTAATAGTTTAAATGGAGAGGTGGGCATTACCTCAAAAAAACCTAAAGGATCAATATTCTGGTTTACGATCCCTAAATCCAAATAGATATATTTATACATGTTTCTTTACATTCTTATTGGAGTTATTTACTATATGTCACAAGAATGTCACATAAATGTTACATTTAAGTCATAATTGGAGATTAAAAGCATGATTAAAGTATTTTTTGATAAGCTAAATCATATTATGAAGTCTGGTAGGCTTACCAAAGTAGTAAAATTATCAGGATTAAACTAATAAATTTAGTTTTTAGATTTCACTAAGATTTATAAAAAATGAGCTACACTATGTAGCTCATTTTTTATTATGAATACAAGACAAGTAAAAAAAATTATCAATACATTAGTCGCATTGTTGTTACTATTACTACTTTCTTTGCTTTTAATTAGTTTTATTAATAAGCCTGAAATCAAAGATATTAGATTTACAAATCTTGATAAGATCAAGAATTCTAATATTGAGGCTCAAAATGCGGAAGTTACTAATATAAATAAAGCTGAATTTGATTATATAATTGTAGGTTATAGGTTTGGTGAGGCTAACTCATCTGTAATCCTTAAAAAAGGTAGTAAAGAATTTGTTTTATATGAGGGTGATATTTTAGAAAATACATACGAACTTGTGAGTGTAAGTCCAGATGAAATTGTTCTTAGTGCATCAGGTAAACTATACAAATTAGAAAATAAGGTTGGAAAATAGTTATGTGGAAATCTTTTAGATTATTTTTTTATTCATTGTTAATTGGACTTCCTTTGATTGCAGCTTCGCAGGATTCTTTTGTTCTCAATTATGAAGATGCTGATATAAAAAAAGTTTCTCAGGATATTGCAAGATTTGCTAAAAAAACCATCATCTTAGACCCTAGAGTCAAAGGTAAAATAACTATCTATTCAAATGCAAGCCTTGATAGTGAACAGGTTTGGGATGTTTATCTTAGAACCATACAAGTGAATGGTTTTAGTTCAGTTTCTGATAACGGTGTTGTTAGAATTGTGCCAGAAAACGAGGCTACTAGAGATAAGAATGATATTGATAATCAAAATGGTAATTTTCTAACTGCCGTTATTCCATTAATAAATCGCTCTGCTGCTGAAGTTTTACCAATGATTAAACCAATTACTGGAAGACAATCTCATCTTTCAAGTATTCCTTCTATTAATTCAGTGCTCTTAGTCGATAGACTAAGTAATGTAAATAGAATAAAAAGTTTATTAAAAGATCTTGATAAAGATAATAGTGCAAAAATTTCAATCATAAAACTTGAGAACCTGTCTTCTATAGAAGCTGTAAGGATTTTAGAAAAACTCAAAGCACAAAACAATCCAACTATTAATAATTTTGTTGCCATACCATTTAGTCCATCTAACTCAGTTATTCTGTCTGCCAATTCAACAATTACATCAAATGTTGAAAAAACTTTATTTTCTCTAGATGCCGATGTAAAAGCAGATAAGTCTATTGATGTTATCTATTTAAAATATGCTAAAGCCGAGGAAGTTGCTGCTATTTTAAATAGTGTTTCTGATAGGTTTGCTGCGAGTCCTGATGGAATTAAGACCGTTATTACCCATCATGAAAAAACTAATTCATTAGTTATTTCTTCAGAGGAATCTAACCTTCCTGGAATTAGGAATTTAATTTCAAAACTAGATATTAGAAGAGCGCAAGTTTTAGTTGAGGCAATTATCGTTGAATTATCAGAAACAGCTGCAAAAAACCTTGGTGTAGAAACAATTTATACTGGAGCTAAAGATGGAGATATACCCATAGGTGTTACTGCTTTTGATGTTGGTACAGGACCTGATCTTTTAGCTCTAGCTGGCTCTGCTGCCTCTGATGGTACTGATGCTACATTAGGTCAAGTTGGGACTTCTTCATTGCTTGGAGCTCAGGGTTTAATAGCCGGTTTTGGTGATCTTACAGGGGCAGACAACTTTGTAGGTATTATCAATGCTGTTGCTAATGATCAGAATTCAAATATCTTATCTACTCCATCAGTAATAGCTATGGATAACACTCCCTCTAAACTTTTAGTTGGGCAAGAGATACCTGTTACTACTGGTGAGAGCTTAGGTTCTAGTAATATTAATGCATTTAGAACAACTTCAAGAGAAGAGGTTGGTATTAAATTAGAAGTTACTCCACAAATAAACGAAGGTAGTTCTGTAATTCTTAATATTATTCAAGAGGTTTCAAGTGTTGCTGGGACTTACTCAAGCGGCGTCGATTTAATTACAAATAATAGAATTATTGAAACCACAGTTTTGGCGGATAACAAACAAATAATAGTTTTAGGCGGTTTGATAGATGAGGATATACAAGAAAATGTTTCCAAGGTTCCTCTTTTGGGTTCCATACCAGTTCTAGGAAAATTATTTCAATCATCTTCAAATCAAGTTATCAAGAAAAAATTATTTGTTTTTATTAGACCAACGATTCTAGTTGATTCAGATTCAATTAATGAACTCTCAGCTGAAAAGTATAATTTTATAAAAGCTGAACAATTATCTCGAGGCTCAGAAATTGAATTAATTGATTTAACAAAGTCTAAATAAAATGGATGATTCAACATCAAAAAATCTAGATACAACTAGTAATCTTCCATACGATTATGTTCGTGAAAGAATGATAATAGCTTTAGAGGATGATGACATTTGTAAAGTTTATTCACCAAATCACATTGATATAAAGACCTATCAAGAATTATGTCGTTTTTTAGATAAACCACTTGATATTAATAAATGTTCAGCTGAAGAATTTAATGAGATGTTAACCAAGTCATTTGATTCAAAAGATTCTTCAGAAAAAATCTCTGAAGAATTGTCTGATGATTTTGATCTTGAATCTTTTGCAGGAAATATTGCTCCTACTGAAGACCTCCTCAATGGCAATAATGATGCGCCGATAATTAAACTTATTAACGGAATTATCAGCCAAGCTATAAAACAAAGGGCCTCAGATGTGCATTTTGAACCCTATGAAGATCAATTAGTTATTAGGTTTAGAATTGATGGAATATTAAAAGAGGTTTTATCACAAGATAGCAGGATAGCCTCTTTAGTAATAGCTAGAATAAAAATTATATCCAGATTAGATATATCTGAAAGAAGACTGCCTCAAGATGGCAGAGTTTCACTTTCATTGGGAGATAAAAATGTTGATGTAAGAGTATCTACACTTCCATCATCATATGGCGAAAGAATTGTTTTAAGATTACTTGATAAGCAGTCTGCACAAATAAATATTGATGACTTAGGTCTTCCTATGCAGATCTTAAACAATTATAAAAAATCATTAAAAAGCTCTGAAGGTATAATTCTTTTTACAGGCCCTACAGGGTCTGGTAAAACTACCACTTTATATGCTGGATTAAGAGAGTTAAGTGATTCTTCGCAAAATATATTAACCGTAGAAGACCCTATTGAATATACTTTAAAGGGAATAGGGCAGACTCAAGTAAATACAAAAACTGGTTATAGTTTTGCTAAAGGTTTAAGAGCTATGCTTCGACAAGATCCAGATGTAATGATGGTAGGAGAGATTAGAGACGTTGAAACTGCACAAATTGCAATTCAATCAAGCCTAACTGGTCACTTAGTTCTTTCAACAGTTCATACTAATAGCGCTGTTGGCGCAATTACTAGATTAAGAGATATGGGTATAGAATCATTTTTATTATCATCAAGCTTAAGATCAATTATCTCCCAAAGGCTTGTAAGAAGACTTTGTAATAATTGCAAAGAAGAAGTTGCGCCATCATCAGAGGCTATCAAATTATTTAACCTAAAAAATAACTCTAAGGTATTTACAGCTAGAGGCTGTGAAGAATGCTCTTTTTCTGGTTTCCAAGGAAGGATTGCTATAGCAGAATGTATTCAAGTTGATTCAATAACTAGAGATCTTATTCATCAAAAAGCATCAGAAAGCAAGATTGTTGATCACGTGTTTAAAGATCAACCTTCTATAGATGAAGCAAGCAGAGAACTTATAATAAGTGGCATCACATCATGTGAAGAAATTATTAGGTTAAATAACCTTAAAGAAGATGCCAGCTTATAGTTATACTGCTTTTAACAATTCTGGAAAAAAAGAAAAAGGCTTTTTAACAGCTGCCTCAGAGAGGGACGCTAGAAAGGCTATTAAAGATTTAAATTTAATACCTTTATATATAAAGGAGTCTAATAAAAGCTTAGCTAATAAAACTAAAGTTAAAGATAAAGATCTAGTCTTAATTACTCGACAAATTGCAACATTATTAGATGCTGATACTTCTATTGATGAAGCTTTAAAAATTACCGCAGATCAATATAATAATGAGATTATAGTTGATGTTCTTTACACTTTAAGAGATGAAGTTATTCAGGGTAAGAGATTAGGTCAAGCCATGAAAAAATATCCTCAAGTTTTCTCAAATACGTATGTTTCGCTCGTAACTGCAGGAGATAGTTCAGGAAATTTAGACATTATTTTTGAAAATCTTGCAGATTATTTAGAAGAAAGTGCAACTGTAAAGCAAAAAATATTTTCAGCATTGGCTTATCCAATTATCTTAATAGGCTTTTGTGTTATGGTTATTGTAGCTTTACTTGTATTTGTAATGCCTCAAGTTGTTGGTCAATTTATCAAGGCTGGAGCAGAACTGCCATTTTTGACTTCAGCTCTGTTAACTCTTTCTAATAATATTATTTATATTGTATTAGCAATTTTTCTTGCAATTACTTCTTTAGGTTTTTTTTATAAGTCATATACTTCAAACAAAGATAATCATATTAAAGCTCATAAAAAATTACTTTCCTTTCCTTTGGTGGGTAAGTTTATTTTAAATAGTGAAATAGAGAGATTCTCTAGCACAATGTATTTATTAACACATTCAGGTATGAATCTTGATCTAGCAATGGATGAAGCTGCAAAAGTTTTGGATAATAAATTCTTAAAAAACTCAATAATTAATGCAAGAAGGGAGGTTGTTGAAGGAAAAGATTTTGTTAATGCTTTGAGTAAGACGCAAATATTTCCTGATATTTTTATTCAATTAATATCTAGTGGTTATCGCTCTGGTAATTTAGTAAAGATGTTTAAAAAAGTTTCAGATTTCATGAAGTCTGAGATTGAATCCAAAAGAAATGTTTTACTCTCTCTTCTCGAACCTGCAATAACAATATTTATGGGTGGTTTTATTCTGCTGATAGTTCTCGCTATACTTATACCTATAATGCAAATGAATGCACTTACACTTGGATAAAAAACATGAAGCACAAACAAAAAGGTTTTACATTAATAGAGCTTATGGCAGTTATAGTCATATTAGGCATTCTAACAACAATTGTTGCAGTAAATGTTTCACCTTTCCTCCAAAGAGCTAACTTAGAAAAAATTAAAGCAGACATTGCCCAAACTGGTAAAGCCTTAGAGCTATATAAATTTAATGAGTTAAGTTATCCTTCAACTTCACAAGGCTTAGACGCACTTATTGTTCCTCATTCAGAATTAAAAAGACCATTTCTGTATCCTGAAGATGGTTATATTAATTCTATTCCTCTTGATCCATGGGGTCGTGAATATATATACGAACATCCGCCTCAGAAATCTAAAGATTATGACTTATATACTTTAGGAGCTGATGGTATGGAAGGTGGTACTGGTGAAAACTCAGATATTGGAAACTGGTTACAGTAAACTTAATAAAGGCTTCACATTACTAGAACTTCTTGTTGTTCTTTTAATTATTGGAATTGCCTCCTCAGTAATTTTAATTAATACATCTTCAATTGAGAATGTAACTCAAAGTAGAGCATCTATTGAAAGAAATTTTCAAATAATATCAGAAGAAAGTATTCTTTCTGGCAATATTTTAGGATGGTTCCCTGATAGCACTTCACAAAAAATATTCATTTTAGACTCAGACGGTAATAAAGATACCGAATTTATTTCAGGATCATTAAATAACAATTGGAAAAGTATTTCTAAAAATAAAATGATTATTAAAGGAATTGATGGAGATGATATAGAACTTAAAAATGATATAACAGAGTTTCCTGCTATTATTTTTTATCCTTCAGGAGAAAATTCAGGTGCTGAATTGCACATTGAGTCAGAAGAGTATATTCAACTTATAAAACTGCATCAAAATGGAAAAATTGAAAATGAAACTAAATCTAAATAAAGGATTTAGTCTTTTAGAGGTAGCAATAGCTTTATTAATCTTAAGCACTTCAGTTATAGCGATATTTCAAGTCATTTCATCAACCACAATATCAACATATGAATTAGAAGATAGATACCTAGCAAGAGAAGTTGGAACCAACAGAGTAGCCTTAATGAATACAATTGATATTCCCAAGGGGACTGGATCGAGGGATGGCAAAGTCTTAATGGCTGGAATTGAATGGGAGTGGAAAGAGGAAATTTCTAAAGGACCGGCTATTAACGTTTATGAGTATTCAATTCTTGTAAAAAAATCTTCATCATCGAATTATATATATGAAGCACGGGGCTACCTTGTTAAAAAATAATTCAAAAGGTTTTACTCTTATCGAAGTACTAGTATCAATAGTAATCCTGAGCATTATTGCTGTTGTTTCAACAAATTTTCTTCAATCCTCAGTTGAAGCAAGAGATGAAAGTTCTAAAAAATTACAAAACATAAAAGAGTTAAATATAGCTTCAAGTATCTTAAGACGGGATATAAGGCAAATTATTAATGTACCTATGAGAGATTATTTTGGAAATAATCTAAAAGGTAATTTTATTGCTGACACTGCTTCTGATTCATTAGTTTTCACGACTCTTGTAAATGCATCATATTCAACCTCAAGAATTAGAAGAGTTGAATACTTATATCAAAATAATGCACTAATACGAAAACAGTATTACGCAGATAATCCATATTCTTATGATGAATTTTTTGAAACAACTCTTTTAGAAGATATTTCAGAAATTGAATTTAGTTATCTTGGTACTTCAAAATGGTATGCAAGTTGGCCTATTGACTTAATTACTCAAAGAAAGATACCTGAACTCATTAAGATTACCTTTACTAGGAATAATCTTGAATATGAATGGATTATTAATCCAAATATAGATTATGTATATAAAAAATAAAGATAAAGGCGTTATATTAATTTCTGTTCTACTCATAGTGTTAGTTTTATCTGCAATAGCAATGTCTATTGGAAGTAATTTTTTGTTAGCTTTCAAAAGGTCTGTGTACCAAGATTTAGAATCTAATAGTTTAGAGTTATTTCACAACATTGAGTCTATTTCAATTAAACGAATTGAAGAGAAAAATAGATTTGGTAGCCAAATTCTAACCAAAGAAGATCCTTTGTTTAAAGACGCTTTTTATTATGAACATCCTTCAGGACAACTCTTCGCACAATTATCTGATGCTTCAAATTGTTTAAATATAAATTCAATCGTATCTTTATCAAATAATAACTATATTCCTAATCCAAAAGGCATAGCGGCATTTAAAAAATTATTAATCCTTAAAGAATTTGATGAAAGAAATATAGATTCGTTACTAGATCAGATGATAGATTGGATTGATGTTGATAATCAGCCTAGAGGAAATGGCCTTGAAGATTATTTTTATACAGGACCGTTACATAAACCTCAGCAATACACCAGCAAAAGACTTTTTTATGATTTATCTGAATTAAAAAATCTCCCAGCAATTTCTTACTTTGATTGGAAGAAACTAAAGGAGAATATATGCGTAGTTCCATTTGCTGGAATGTCAAAGGTAAATATAAACTTATTGAATGAAGCAGATTATGAAGTTTTAACGGCTGTATTACCAAGTATATCTATCAATGATGCAAAATTAATTATTAGTAATATCCCTAAGGATGGTTATATAGATATACAACAGCTCATGCAAGATTTTCCAAGTATTGATTTTGCTAATAGCAATGCAAGTATTTTCTTCACTTCAAATTTATTTTTACTTAAATCTGAGATAATAAAAGATGAATTAAAAGTAAGTGCAGAAAGTGTTATCTATCTTGAGAATAATAGAACTGGATATATTATTTCAAGATCTTACAATGGCCTATAAAGAGAATATATGAATAGATATTTCATACATAATTCCGCTAATGACAGTAATAAGTTAGAGGTTTTCCATTACCTTAAAAATAACTTCCAATCTCAAACCAAAATAATTATTAATGATATTTCAACATTAGTTGGCCCTGATTCAGAGATTTTTTTCTTTGTACCATCTTCAAAAATAACCTCTATAGAAATTGAAAATTCTAAAAAAGAAAGCGAGGAGTCTGCTAAAGCAAAACTAATATCAGATATAGACAATTATGTAGTTAGCGATATATCTGAAAATGAAATTTTTATTTATAGAAAAAATAATCTTAATCTAGCAGTACTTGTTGAAAAAACATACCTAAACTTAATTAGTAATCAATTGAGACTTACTGGAGCAAAAATTTATATATATCCAGAGCATTTTTTAGCCTATGCAAAAAATGAAATGTCTATATTGGAATTATTTGGTCGTTTTATCTTTTCATTTGGAAAGGGTGAGGGCTTTTCGGAGTACAAGGAGAATATAAAGAAATATCTAGAGCTGATTAAAAATTCGAGGAAAGATTTCCTGCCTAAGCTTTTTACAACCGATAAAGAAATCATTACTTTTTTTAAAGACAGCAAGCCAAAAGATGCCAACATAAATTTATTACATCTTGATTTTCTAAAAAGTTACCTATTTTTTCCAAATCTTTATATTTCTGGTTTTCATTTTGAATACTGGATAAAAAGATATCAAATAAATAAATTTGATATTTCAATTGCTATTGCAGTTATAACCCTATTGGTGATTTATCCAATTTCAGCCACTTTTTTAAATAATACTTATACAGAAGAGTATAAGGATGAAACCATAAAACTATTTAAAGAAATTAATCCAAATATTAATAGAGTTGTTAATCCACGCAGACAAATTGATGAAGTTATTACTTCATACAATCTAGAGCAGGCCTCTCAATTGTCTATTGCTGGATTAGATAGCATTAAAAGATTAGACATCCCTGAAATTACTAAGGTTGATTTAGATGTAAATAATTCGGAAGCATTTTTAGTTGTTGAAAAACTGGCTGCAAATAAATATAAATTTTTAACTAATCTTATGCCGCAAGCAAATATCGTATTAATTAATGAAGAGATAGAGACTATTGATGGGATGGTTTCTGGATCAATTCTAGTAGGCCTTGGAAATTAATAATGAAAGAATTTTATAACAACCTTCAAGCTAGAGAAAAAACTTTACTACAAGTATTAATCAGTATTATATTTATAGGAATAATTGTATCTATAACCTCATCTCTTTACAGTAATCTTCAAGATTCTTCTCAAAGATTAAAATCATCAAAAGCTGACTATGAATATGTTAGTAAGCAAGCTGAGATTTTATCTTTAAATTTAGCTCAGCAAGGATTTCTTGCAAATGCAGAAGCTACATACATTAAATTAGATAACATGTCTGAAAATTATGGGCTTATTAATTTTGTTCGAACCTCAGAAAATGGAGAGCTCAAAATTGTTTATATATTAAATGATCTTGAAAAATCCTTAATGTTTATAGAAGATTCAATTAAATTAATAGGCATAACGCCTGAATCTATAAATGTATCAAGACTTAACGAAATAAAGCGTTTTACTATTATTTTTTCCATATAAATAAAGTTTAGCCTGATAATTAATTATTTTTAATTGCAATTTTGTCTGAATAAAGCTCATGAAATAGCTTTACTGCTGCAGAATCAGAAATGCCCCAGCGCGTTGATTTAATTTTAGAAATTGAAAGTTTATTGATTATTTGCAGATATATTGAAATAGCTGAGTCAATAACATCAACTCTGTCATTATTAAGATTGTATTGAGATTGCTTTTCCTTTTTATCAAGAAGGGCTAACTTTTTAGCATTTGCTACAAATTCATCTTGGCTCATCGATTTCATCTTATAAATATTTAGAAATGCTCTAATGTTTCCACCAATTCCAATAAGCTGCATTTTTTCAATATGTTGATCAAGCCAGTTATCCATTCTTTCCCATTCTGCTTTTGAATCCATTTTCATATAATTTCTAACAGCACCCAATTGAAATGATTGAATATAATCTTTTGCCTTGGTGTGAATATAAAACTCAGTTGATCCACCACCTATATCAACAAACAATTTATTGGGCATTGATTGAGCTTTTGGATGAAATCTGATTAATTTTGCTTCCTCCAAGCCTGAAATAATTCTAATAGGATGTTCGATAGAGTTTTCTACCAACCGCCTAGCTTCTTCTGAATTAGCTGTATCTCTAAAGGCGGATGTAGCTACTATCTCATACATATCAATATTATTTTTCTCAAAATATTCTATGTAATTTTTTAGAATTTTAATCAAATCATTCAATTTATCTTGTGAAAGAAAACCATTCCTAAAGACATCCTCACCTAATCTCATTGGAGTTCTTATGCTTTCTATAAAGTTTATTGATGTAGGAGTAGTAGAGAATATTTTTGATTTAATAGCATTTGTTCCAATATCTATCGCGGCAATTTTCATCTTAGTTACACATCATCAGAGTATTTAGTAATCGATATATATTGCTCATAATTTAAATTGTTAAACATAACACCATCGAGACTTGCTGAATAATTAGCAATATCTTTTGACCAAGAGACTGGCTTCAGGAGTTTTTTATTTTCATACTTAGTTTTATTTAATAAAAATCTTAATGCAGTTAATCTAGCAATCATCTTATTGTTAGAGTTTATAACCACCCAAGGTGAAATTTGTGTAGATGTCTTTTCAAACATTTGCTCTTTATATAAAGTAAAGGCATCCCATTTGGTTACAACCTTTTCATCATTTTTAGATAACTTCCAGTATTTTAATTCTGAATTCTTTCTGGCCTTTATTCTTTTCTTTTGCTGATCTTTAGATAGAGAAAAATAAAATTTTGTTAATTCAGTACCATTAGTAATTAGATTTTCTTCCCAATCATTCACTCTGTTCATAAAAGCTCTATATTGCTTTTCATTGCAGTAATTCATTACCGGTTCAGTTATAGCTCTGGTATACCAAGATCTATCAAGAAAAGCTATTTCATTAACATCTGGTAATACTTTTTCCCATCTTTGAAACCAGTGAGATGATTCCCATTTAGATGGAATTCCTAAATGCACATAGCTAAAATTTTTTGGTATTAAATGTTCAGAAAAGAATTTAATTGCCGAACTTTTTCCAGCAGTGTCTCTTCCTTCAAAAGCTATACATAATTTTCTATTATTTTTTATAACATCTTCTTGAAGCTTTAAGAGTTCAATTTGAAGCTTTCTCTTTTCAAGAGCATATGCATTTGGATTAAGCTTTTTATAAATGGTTTGATCTAAAGATATTAAGCTCATAATTAGTTATTTTAAAGTTGCGTTATATTTTACTATTCAATCCAGAATTATTCCTTTTTAAATTTACTTTACTAAAAAAAAGTTTTCTAATCTTATGCATAAATGTCACGAATTTGTAACAAGAATATTGTTAAATCTGTTTATGATTTCAATAAACACTATATAAAATTATGGAAAATTTATTTTTAGACCCAACAATAATACTCTTAATTGCTGCTTTTGCCGGATTTTTTATGGCATTTGGCATTGGTGCTAATGATGTTGCTAATGCAATGGGAACCTCTGTTGGAAGCAAGGCCATAACTTTTAAACAAGCAATCTTTATTGCAGCAATCTTTGAATTTCTTGGTGCATATTTGGCTGGTGGAGAAGTAACCTCCACAATTAGAAAAGGAATAGTATCACCAGACTTGTACGTAGGAAATGAAGATATTTTCATAATTGGAATGATGTCAGCACTTTTTGCTGCTGCAACCTGGTTGCTTATTGCAAGTACAAAAGGTTGGCCGGTTTCAACAACGCATTCAATCGTAGGTTCAATAGTTGGATTTGTTATTGTTTCAATGGGTTTTGCTGCAGTTTCATGGGGTAAAGTAGGTACCATTGCCGCAAGCTGGGTTGTTTCACCAGCAATTTCAGGAATAATGGCATTCTGTATATTTTTGAGTGCAAAAAAGTTCATTTTAGATAGAAGAGATCCCTCCCAAGCAGCTGTGTCACTTATACCTTTTTATAGTTTTTTTGTAGCTGTAATTATTGGGCTTGTTACTGCTAGAAAAGGCCTTAAACATGTTGGTCTTCCCTTAACAGACAACGAAGTTGTTTTAGTAACATTAATCTTTGGTGTAGCAGTTTCCATAATTACAGCGGTTCTATTAAATTTAAATAAAGAAAAAATTAGGGAATATGGAGTTGAGTCGGCATTTGCAATTCTTATGATTGTTACAGCTTCTGCAATGGCATTTGCACATGGATCTAATGATGTAGCTAATGCAATAGGGCCAATGTCAGCAATAATAAGCGTTGCATCTGAAGGAGCTATTGGAGCAAAATCTGCGGTTAGTCCCTGGGTTCTTTTAATAGGTGGAGTAGGTATAGTCTTTGGATTAGCAATGCTTGGTGGAAGAGTTATTAAAACTGTTGGTAGTAAGATTACCCACCTAACACCAAGCTTAGGCTTCTCAGCTGAAATGGCAGCAGCATCAACTGTTGTTGCTGCAACTTATATAGGGTTTCCAATATCAACTACCCATACCTTAGTTGGAGCAGTTATAGGGGTTGGTTTAGCAAAAGGAGTTTCTCATTTAGATCTTGGATCTATTGGAAGAATTATTCTTTCATGGGTTGTTACAATCCCAGCTGGAGCAACATTAACAGTAATTTTCTACTATCTATTAAAATTTATATTTAACGTTTAGTACTAACAATTTTTTTATAGGAGTTATTAATGAAAAGATTTTTATATGTATGTGTTAGTTGTTCGTTTTTATTAGTCTTTCCATTTTTGATAGGGGCAGAACCTGATTTTTATGGAAAGATAAATGTAAGTTATGAGAACGCAAAAAAAAGCTCTGTCCAGGATACTGAATTTAAAAATAATGCATCTAGAATTGGTGTTAAGGGAAAATTTGAAATAAAAGAAGGTCTAAATATTTCCTTTCAGATTGAAAATGAAATTGATCCTACTGACGGAAGAGCAGATGGAGATAAAGTATTTAAAGAAAGAAATACATTCATAGCTATTGAAGGAGATTTCGGTAAATTTTTAACAGGAACTCATGATACTGCTTTTAAATTAGGCCAATTAAAGGTTGATCTATTTAATGACACCAGAGCTGATATTAAATATATATTACGAGGTGAAAATAGAATGAATAGCTTTATTGGATATACAAGTCCTGAGTTAATAGATGGCCTTAATATATCTATTAATTCAATAAGCCAATCAACTGGAAATGGAGAATCCTTTGCTCTAAATTATGCAAATGACAAAATAAAAGCAGCACTTGCTATTGAACAAAATCTCAAAGGTTATGACGGTCAAAGATTTAGCATCATGTTACCTCTTGCAGGAATTGATTTAGGTTTGTTGTATCAATCATCTGAAAAATTATCGACAGGAAAATCTTACTCAGGTCATGTTGTTAGTTTGAAAAGAAAGGTTTCAAACAAGGGGAGTGTATATGTTCAAAATGCTGCATCAGATATGAAGATTGTCTCAGGTAGCCAGAATTCTTTAGGCTATACCTATAAAATAAATAAAGTCACTAAAGCCTTTGCACATTATTCAATTCTTAATAAAGAAGATAGCGCAGATGATATTACATTTGTGTCAATTGGTTTTGAATATAAATTTTAGGTAGTTTTTACCATTTCTTAATTTACTTTTTTCAACATTTGTCCATAATTAGATTATGGGCGTAAGTGCTAAACAAGAGAGAAGTAAATTAAGGGTAGCTAAGATCATTGAAGCTGCTCATCAAATCCTCTTAACTAAAAATACTGAAGATATAACTATCTCTAATTTAGCAATTTATTCAGATTTAAAAAGAACTTCAACTTATAAATTTTTTGCTAATCCGGATGATGTAAAAGAATTATTAGTTCAAAGATATATTCAAGAATGCTCTGAGAATTTTCTGCAAACAGACAATCAAGATATTTATGATGATTTATCTAAAGCAACCGAAGAGTCTGTTATCAGAATATTTAATTTTTTCTCTTCAAACATTGGCGCTCAAAAACTTATTTTACAAAATACAGTTTCTCCTCCAGTACAATCTGAAACTTTACATCAATTGGCATCACAAATAATTTCTTATATTGAAACCAATATTAAGCTTCCAGCAATGTTTAATAAAGAGGGTGTATTTCTTGTTATGGTGCAAATTATAATATCAATCTTGTCTTTGAATATTAAAGAAAATGGTGAACTAAATCAGATAGGTAAATCAGAAGCACACAGAGCATCATATGCATATCTTTTAAGCTGCATAGCGCAAAAAGATTAATCTTTATACATAATAAAATTAGAGCTCTAATTTTTTAACAAAACTTATAATATCAGCTGCTAAAACGTCTGGGTTTTCTATGGCTGCAAAATGGCCGCCATCAAATTCATTCCATTGCACTATGTTATAAATCTTTTCAGCCCAAGCTCTTGGAGGTTTAATAATTTCATTGTTAAAAATAGCACCTGCAAATGGAGTTTCAATTGAATTAAAGGAAAAGCCGGTGCCTCCATTAGCTTTATATATTCGCGCTGATGAAGTTATGGATTCTGTAAACCAATAGAGTGAAACAATTGCCAAAACTTCATCTAGATCAATAATCAACTTATCATTCTCATCATCTGTCCATGCATGAAACTTCTCTATAATCCAGGCAGCTAATCCAATAGGCGAGTCATTTAGACCATATCCTAAAGTTTGGGGCTTTGTACTTTGAATTGCATAATAGCCCGATCCAATGGTTTGATATTTTTCATGATTTTTTAATCCAGCTATTTCATTAGCTGTTAAACCTTCCAGAGGGTCAGCATCTGGAGGAGGCCATGCAATGATTAGATTTAAATGTATACCCATACAAGATTCAGGGAAGAGTTCAGCCATCCATTTGCTTACTGTTGAACCCCAATCACCACCTTGTACTACATATTTTGTATAACCAAGCTCTAACATTAATTCATGTTGAAGTTTTGCAATCTCCTCTGAGCTCATGCCAGGCTCTTTTGCAGCATCTGAGAATCCAAACCCAACTAAAGAAGGACATACAATATGAAAATCAAGATCATTATCTTTTTCTAATATAGGTATTAGCTTAATAAACTCTTGGACACTACCTGGCCAGCCATGAGTTAGCATTAAAGGAATGGCATTAGGGTTTGTTGATGGTTTATGCAGGAAATGTAGCTTAATCCCAGATTGGGTTTTAAATTTATAACTGCCTATATCATTAAGCAGCTTTTCATGATGTCGCCAATCAAAGTTGTCTACCCAATAGTCAGCAACCTTTTGCATAAACGTTAAACTAGTGCCATGTGACCACTTTGAATCATTGACCTCATCTGGCCAGCGGGTAAGTTTTATTTTGTTATGTAGCAACTCAATTTCTGAGTCTTTAACATTAATCGGGAATTTTTCAATCATTGTTTTACCATATTTATAGATACAATATTTTATCTCTGGCTAATATTCAACTGCTATAATGCCTCTCTTATTATGAGCTTTGAATCAATACAAGAATTTCTACTTAATAATATTGAGTACTCCTGGATGATTATTATTTTTTTTGCGTTTGCAGAATCTTTTTTAATTACAGGAATATTTATTTCATCTGCAATTCTTTTTTCTATTTGCATCTTGCTATACAACATGGGTGCATTGAGTGTTTTTTCCATTGTGCCATTAGCTATACTCGGTGCCCATTTAGGCGACTTATCAAGTTTTTTTCTTGGTAAAACAATTGGACCACAGTTGTTAAGTTCCAAAATTTTGCAAAAACGTCAGAAGACTATAATCAAGGCACAAAAATTTTTAGATAAATTTGGTCCTTATACTGTTCTTTTTGGAAGATTTGTTCCAGCGATAAGAGCATTAACACCTTTTTTACTTGGAATTTCAGATGTAAAAGCGTTAAGATTTTATATTGCAGATGTAATAGCCTGTTTATTGTGGGGTACTGCACTAGGTTTTTTAGTAATTGGAATTGGATCAATTTTTAGTTAATAAATTATGATAAATATAGTAATTTTATTCTTAAGCGTTATTGCAATAGTTTTTCTATTTCAACAACTTCTTAAAGCAAAACGATCAGGTAGATTCATTCAGATCATAAGAGATCTATTTGTTATTGTCCTAGCTTTAGCAATGACCACTGCAATTTTTTATATAGTTTTTAGAATAGTCATTCGATTTTTTATTTAATGACCTTATTTCAAAAAATTATTGATAAAGAAATACCGGCAGATATTATTTATGAAGATGATATATCTTTGGTCTTTAAAGATATAAACCCCCAAGCTCCGACTCATCTTTTAATTATTCCAAAAAAACCTATTGTAAAAGTAGCAGATGCTTCAGAGGCTGATAAAGAATTACTTGGTCATCTTATGTGGGTTGCTGGAGAAGTAGCAAGAGAAATTGGAGTAGAGGACGCTTTTAGGTTAGTTATCAACAATGGTGCAAAGGCTGGCCAAAGTGTATTTCACCTTCATTTACACCTCTTATCAGGCAGATCTTTTTCTTGGCCGCCAGGTTAAATTTTTAACCTACGTAAAATACAGAAGCAACTCCAAGCGCCAATACCAAGGCGCCTATACCTAATACAAAGTATGCACCATGCTTCATTGTTTCAGAATCATTATTCATAATACTCTCCCTTAATTTAAATATATGAAAAATTTTCTAGATATTCAAGTTTTTTTAATTTCGATTGTCTTTAATAATTAACTTATTTCAATAAGGATTTCAGGGTATGATTGCTTATTATTAAAGTTGTTATCAATAACTAATATGGCTAAATTTAAATTAAATGCTGAGTCTAAGGCTTGGATCGCATACGATGCAGGTAATTCAGCTTTTGCAACTACCATTGTTGCTGCTTTTTTTCCTATTTTTTATAAAGAATTCTGGTCCTCGGGAGTTGATAGTCTTGTTTCAGCATCCTATTACAGCTGGACTCTCACAATTAGCAATTTAGCCTTATTATTTACTGCACCTATTATTGGATCTATAACTGATCTATCGAGAACAACCAAAAGACTTTTTACTGGCTTTACATTAATTTCTATTATTTGCGTTGCTTTACTATTCACTCTTGAGCTAGGTGCATGGTTTCAAGCTTTAATATTTTTTGGAATCGCCAATTATTGTTTTTCGGCAGGAAATATCCTTTATGACAAAATGCTAGTTCAAATAGCTCCTCAATCACAATTAACAAGAATATCTAGTTTAGGATTTGCATTTGGATATCTTGGCGGAGGAGTATTATTCTTAGTTAATGCGATTATGACACTTTATCCTGAATCCTTTGGACTTTCTGGAGCTTCTGAGGCTATTCGTTGGTCTTTTATTATGGTTTCTATTTGGTGGGGGTTCTTCTTAATACCATTAGTCTTGCATTATAAAGATAGGGGCAGCGCCTTATATCAAAAATCTTTAATTAATGAATCATCTAAACAAGTTTTTATTACTTTAAAGAATATCTCTGAGCATAAAAATGCATTTTTATTTTTACTTGCCTTCTTTTTATATATTGATGGCGTTCATACTGTAATGGCACTAGCTTCAACTTTTGCTTTAAATTTAGGACTCGATAGTAGTGCGGTTATTATTGGATTGATTCTTGTTCAGTTTGTTGCCTTTCCTTCAACTTTAATATGGTCGCGTCTTGCAGCTAAATATGGAGATAGATGGGTTATTAACATTAGTATACTTGTATATATAGCTATAATTATTTATTCAACAACTCTGTCTTCAGCAATTGAATTTTATATTCTTGCTGCTGGAGTAGGTTCTGTTCAAGGCGGAATTCAGGCTTGTTCAAGAAGCTTATTCGGAAAATTAGTTCCAAAAGAAAAAACAGGTGAGTTTTTTGGATTTTTTAATACTTTTGGAAAAGCTGGGGCTTTTATAGGGCCCGCATTGGTTGCTATTTTTATCACATTATTCGATAGCATTACCATTGCTTTTATTCCTATTATTATATTGTTTATTACTGGTGGAATTATAATGTTAAAAATTAAAGAACCTAATGAAACTTCTGAGTAAAGAATCAATAATCTTTTATAGTATTTTAGGAGCATTTGCAGGCTTTGTTGTTGCGCCTTTCATAAGAAGTTTAATAGATTATAGTTTTACAATTGAGATTCTTATCACAACAGCAGTAATACTACCTTTGTATTATTTTGCAAAAAAATTTTTTCTTATACTTAAAACTAAGTTTTTTGCTTAATTAAAAGATTTTTTAATTCTTTGGGCTTATCGGTAATAATTCCATCAACGCCCATAGATATTAGCTTTTTCATAGTTTTAGCATCATTGATAGTCCAAACAATAATTTTTAAGCCTTTTGAGTGAACATAATTAATAAATCTTTGGGTAACAATTTTTATACCATAGTGATATATCGGTACTTGAAGACAATCTCCGTGAACAGGCTTTGAATACAAGCCAAAGCTTCCCAATAAGGTTTTTATAATTTCATTTGGACCCATGGATATGCATATATCTGGATAGAAGCTTCTTACAACTTCAAGTCTTTTACTGGAAAAGCTTGCTATGCAGACCCTATTTAATGCATTGCAGCTTTCAATAACTTTCAAAGCCGGTATAGCAACATCATCGGTCTTAACATCTATCTGAAATAATGTATCTGGCAAAGCATCAAGCACGCTTTGAAGGGTAGGTATTTTTTGATTGTTAAAAATTGTAAGCGCATTTATTTCAACACTACTTAATTCATTGAAATACTTCTTTTGCCCTACAATTCTTGATAAGTCTTCATCATGAAAAATATACGGAATTCCATCCGATGAAACTTGAACATCTGTTTCTATATAGTCACACCCAATATCATTTGCATAGATAAATGATTCTAAGGTATTTTCATTAGCCTCTAATGCTCCACCTCTGTGAGCTAAGACTGCCATTCCTGAAAAGTCTAAATAATGTTTCATATGTAATTATTGCTGTAAAATACTCTTTAAATTATATCCTACTAGTTACACGTGAAAAGATTTGATTCAATTAGACCTTACACAGACTCAGAAGTACAAGGTGTCTTACAAGAATTATCGATAAACAAAGATGTTATAAATGCATTTATTTCCTCATCAAAATATAAAATTTTTTTAAATTTACCTTTTGCTAATTTTGTAATATCCAAGATACTTCAGAACAAGATAAAGACCATACATACCGTTAAAGACTATCAATCAATTTTTGAAGACTTAGTTGCTAATATGATTAAAACTAAAACGGCAGGTTTTGAATGTAATGGCTTTAGCAATATAGAAGAAAATAAGGCTTACTTATATATTTCTAATCATAGAGATATTGCTATTGATCCAGCATTGTTAAATTATATGTTGCATCAAAATAACTATAAAACAACCAATATAGCTGTAGGTAATAATCTTATGAATGAAGCTTGGGCATCTGATTTAATGAGATTAAATAAAAGTTTTATTATTGATAGAACTGGCAAATCTAAAAGAGAAATTTATCAAGGTTTAACATTAGCTTCTGAATATATAGAGGATAGCTTATTAGATAAGCAAGAGCCTATATGGATTGCTCAAAAACAAGGAAGGGCGAAAGACGGTATTGATGAAACTGATCCTGCTTTATTAAAAATGATACATTTAAATAATAGAAAAACATCAAATATAGATGGATTTTTTAACTCTTTAAGTTTCGTACCTGTGGCTGTATCCTACGAATTCGATCCCAACGATATATACAAAGCAAATGAAATATTTGCTCTTCAAATGCAAAATGAATATATCAAGTCTGACCGAGAAGATTTAAATAGTATCGCCAATGGAATTTCAGGTTATAAAGGTTTAGTAACTTTAACTATTGGAGAACCAATTAATTTTACTGAGAATAGTTATGAGGCTTGTGCTCAACTTATTACTCAAACAATACTCTCATTGTATAAGCTGCAACCCTCTAACTTTGCAGCATGTGAAATTCTAAATATTTCACATACTTTAAGTCATGATTTTTCAGATAATAAAATTAAATTTGCAAAAGAATACCTGGTAAATAGAACCAAAGATTTAGAACCAGGAATTAGAGAACTGCTTTTAAAACAATACTCTAATCCTGTTTTGCAAAAAGAAAAGTTATAAATTAAAAACTATAACCTTGCTCATTATGCTCGTTTATATCAACACCTTCTGCTTCTGCATCAGTTGATACTCGAATATCTGTAAATACTGTTATTGCTTTAATAATCATATAGGTCACAACAGCAGTCCAAGCAGCTATTAAAGCTACCCCATAAAGTTGAATTTGTAATTGCACTAATGGTCCACCTTCAGCAATTCCTGATGATCCTGATCCCAAAAACCCATCTGGGGAGCCTACAAAAGACAGCATAATAATTCCTAAAATACCTCCAACTCCATGCACAGGAAAGACATCTAGTGAATCGTCAATTTGGAAATAACTTTTAATTGTTTGTGTTGCATAGAAACAAATAAATCCAGCCATTAAACCAATTAATAAAGCACCACCAGGTCCAACTGTGCCTGCTGCTGGCGTGATTGTTGCTAAACCAGCAACCATTCCAGTTGCTATACCTATCATAGTAGCTTTACCTTGCTTAAACCATTCGATACCCATCCAAGTCAAAGCACCAACAGCCGCACTAATGTGAGTAACTAGCATCGCCATACTCGCACTTGAATCAGCCGCAACAGCACTTCCTGCATTAAAACCAAACCATCCAACCCAAAGCATTGAAGCTCCTATCATGACCATAGTTCTATTGTGAGGTGGCATTGCTGTTCCAGGAAAACCAGATCTATTACCTAACATTATTGCTGCAACCAAAGCACCAACTCCGCATGTAGTATGAACCACAAGCCCACCAGCAAAATCAATTACTCCAGCTTGTCCTAGAATTCCTCCACCCCAAATCATATGACAGGCAGGCAAATAAACAAAAGTGAACCATAAAACAGAAAAAATACATATGGCACCAAATTTTACTCTTTCAGCAAATGCTCCAACAACCAGTGCAGGGGTAATAATTGCAAATGTCATTTGGAACATAACGAATAGAGATTCTGGTATTGAACCAGCCATTGAATCTCTTTCAACTCCAGCTAAAAACATTGAGCTTAAATCGCCAATGAATTGACCATCACCTTTAAAAGCAAGACTGTATCCATAAACAACCCAGCATACTGAGATTAAGCAAGCTATAGCGAAGCATTGCATTAAAACAGATAAAACATTTTTAGAACGAACCAAACCGCCATAAAATAAAGCTAATCCTGGCAAAGTCATAAAGAGAACTAATGCTGTAGAAGTTAATATCCATGAAGTATCACCAGAATTTAATTCTTGAGCAAAAAGAGCGGGGGTAAATAGCATTAGTGATAATGCTGCTAATATTTTCTTTACAATCATAATTTTCTCCTTAAATTGCCTCAGAACCAGTTTCACCGGTTCTAATTCTGATAACGTCTTCAACGTCAGTTATAAATATTTTTCCATCACCAATTTTTCCAGTATTTGCTGCACTACTTATAGCTGATACAACTTTATCTGTATCAACTGTAAGAATCTCTAACTTAATTTTTGGTAATGTATCTACTGAATATTCAGCTCCTCGATACATTTCAGTATGACCTTTTTGACGGCCATAACCTTTTACTTCGGTAATTGTTAAACCTTCAACACCAGACTGAATTAGAGCTTCCCTAACTTCTTCTAGCTTAAACGGCTTAATTATTGCTGTTACTAACTTCATTCATACTCCCTATTAAAAATATATAATAAATATATATAAAAACATGCAATATCTATGCCAATAAATAAATAAGGAAATGCATCATTAAGATGCAGTGGGAGGATTTTT
>CERG01018783.1_pt1 | contig 22260 bp, 20 predicted proteins | sample 530861 | NCBI WGS metagenome assembly CERG01 (sample SAMEA2621037, study PRJEB7988) | marine metagenome | biome: marine biome (ENVO:00000447); feature: deep chlorophyll maximum layer (ENVO:xxxxxxxx); material: "saline water (ENVO:00002010), including plankton (ENVO:xxxxxxxx)" | depth 50 m
TGCTAGACCAGATCGATAGAAAAATAAAAATACTCTTAAAAAGTAGTCAAAATTGTTTTGGTCGAACATCGAGTCTATGTTTCACGTATGTCGAAAGAAATTCCAGATAGAGCCCAAGTTGTAATAGTCGGAGGCGGAATAATCGGTGCGAGCATTGCATACCATTTAACAAAACGAGGAATCTTTGACGTCGTTATTCTTGAACAGGGGCAACTGACTGGGGGTACAACTTGGCATGCCGCCGGTCTGGTTTCTCAGCTTAAATCGACTTACTCACTGACTAAATTAGCTACATATTCTGCTCAATTATTTGAAGAGCTAGAAGAAGAAACCGGACAAGCAACCGGTTATAGAACACCGGGCTCAATTTCAGTTGCTGCAGACCAAGAAAGATGGGAAGAGCTCAAAAGAGGGATTTCTATGGCTTCAACAGTTGGTGTTGAAATTCGTGAAATAGAAATGGATGAATTAAAAGAATTTTGGCCACTAATAGATCTTGACGATTTAGTAGGGGCTCTCTACATCCCAAAAGATGGCGTCACTTCACCAGTAGATACAACTATGGCATTAATAAAAGGGGCTAGGAATGGTGGCGCTCAGGTTTTCGAAGGCATATCTGTCAAATCGCTAACTAAGAAAAACGGTGTTTGTACAGGTGTCGAAACCGAAGATGGTCTGAGAATTGAAGCTGAAACTGTTGTAATGGCCGGAGGTATGTGGACGAGACAGTTAGCTGAGACGATCGGAGTTAATGTTCCGCTGCAGGCCTGTGAACATTTTTATATAGTTACCGAACCATTGGAACAAATTCCAAAGGGTATGCCCACTCTTCGGGATCCCGGGAATTACACATATTTCAAAGAGGAGACTGGCAAAATAATGGCAGGCTTTTTTGAACCACGAGCGAAAATATGGAATCTTGAAGAGATACCAAGAGATTTTTCATTTGGAACTCTCCCTGAAGATTGGGAGCATATAGGTCCAATATTTGAATCTGCCTGTCGAAGGGTTCCAGCTTTAGCCGAAACGGGCATTCAACTTTTTTTTAATGGACCAGAAGCTTTTACACCTGATGGAACTTTTTATTTAGGAGAATCGCCTGAAGTTGAAAAATGTTTTGTTGCATCAGGTTTCAACTCGGTCGGCATTCAAAGTGCTGGTGGTGTTGGCTGGGTTCTTGCAGACTGGATAATTGATGGGCAAGCACCCATGGATTTAACGGCTGTAGATATTTCGCGTGCATCTAGCTTTCAAAGCGACCTTTCTTATCTTGAAGATCGTATTTCAGAATCGCTCGGACTTCTATATGCAATGCATTGGCCTTTCAGACAATACGAATCAGCAAGAGGTATACGAACCAGCGCTCTTCACGATCATTTGGATTCAGAAGGTGCAGTATTCGGTGAAACGGCAGGCTGGGAGCGTCCTAACTGGTATGCGAAAAAAGGACAAGACCGTGTGTATGAATACTCTTACGGGAAACAAAACTGGCACACAAATATGCTTGCTGAATGTAAAACAGTTAGAGAGGCTGTTGGGGTTTTTGATCAAAGTTCTTTTGCGAAATTCTCTGTAACAGGAACTGAGGCGTTAGAAGTTTTAAATTCAATTAGTGCGAATGAAATAGATGTTGAACCTGGTCGCGGGGTTTACACCCAATGGCTCAACAATCGTGGTGGAATCGAAGCTGATTTAACTGTAAATAGAATTGAAGAAAACAAATTTTGGGTTATTACCTCTGCTGCTTCTCAAACTAAAGACCTTGCATGGTTGACACGAGCCGGTAAGGAAAAATCTGTAAAAATTGAAGACATTACTGAAGATTTTTCGGTAATTGGAGTTATGGGACCTAATGCAAGAAAGACTTTGAGTCCTATTTCTTCTATTGACTTATCAAATGAAAGCTTCTCTTTTGGATCTATAAAACCTTTAAAAATTGCTGGTATTGATTGTCAAGCTCTACGGATGAGTTATGTAGGTGAACTTGGCTGGGAGCTATACATTCCGACAATCAACGCCGTAAATGTTTTTGAAGAAATTTTGCTATCAGGCAGGGCCTACGAAATTGGTCTAGCTGGTTACCATGCTATGAACTCTCTAAGGCTGGAATCAGGTTATAGACATTGGGGTCATGACATTACAGCTATGGATACCCCTCTTGAAGCCGGATTAAGTTTTGCTGTGGCTTGGGATAAGCCAAATGGATTCGTTGGGAAAGGCCCTCTAATCAGTCAGCGGGGCCAGGTTAGAACAAAAAAGCTACTCCAATTCAGAATTGAAGATCAGGAAATCTTGACCTATCACGACGATCCCATTTTCCGCGACGGGGAGCTCATAGGAACATCGACTGGAGGGATGTGGAGTTACACAGAAGACCGATGTCTTACTATGGGATATGCCCATAATAAAGATGGTGTTACCCAATCTTGGATTGATTCAGGAACATGGGAAATTGAAGTGGCAACTCGTCGTTTAAAAGTAACTCCCTCTATAAAAAGTTTCTATGATCCAACTAAAGAAAAAATTCGCTTGTAAAACAAACTGAAAACTTAGGAAATTAAAAATGAAAGAAGAGTATCAAGCCATAGTTATCGGCGGCGGCGCTATGGGAGCTGGACTTTTGTATCACCTGGCACACGAAGGCTGGAGTGACATCTTACTTATTGAAAAAGGAGAGCTGACTTCAGGCTCAACTTGGCATGCAGCTGGACTTGTACCGCATTTTATTGGAAGTCTAAATATGGCGAAGGTGCACGCAACAGCTCCAAAACTGTACGCAGAACTCGAAGAAGAAACTGGACTAAGTGCAGGCTGGCATTCAACGGGAGCAATTCGCTTAGCCTTATCTGAAAATGAAGTGGACTGGTTCCGTTACGTAAACGGAATGCTCAATCTGGTTGGAGTTGAGAGTCATCTTATTTCACCATCTGAAATCCTCGATCATCATCCCTTACTAGACGTAAGTGACGTAAAACTTGGATTTTGGACACCAAATGATGGTTGGAGCGATCCAACTAGCTCAACTAATGCAATGGCAAAAGGTGCCCGTCAACTAGGGGCGGAAGTAGCGCGTCATACCCTAGTAACTGACATGAATCTTTTACCCGACGGAAGATGGAATGTGGTAACCAACAAAGGTTCAGTCATAGCCGAACATGTCGTGAACGCTGCAGGTTGCTATGCCCCGCAGTTGGGGAAAATGGTCGGCTATGAGGTTCCTATAGTTTCCGTGATTCACCAGTATTTAGTCACTGAAGCTATTCCGGAAGTCGCAGAGTTAGATTTCGACTTGCCAGTTATCCGAGATCCAAGAGCTTCCTGTTATTACAGGAGAGAAATAGATGGTCTTATAGTAGGACCCTATGAACGAGAAGGAGCTGAACTCTATGGAGTTGACGGAATTGACTGGGATCTTCACTTCTATCTAACACCGCCGAATCATGATGTCTTGTTGCCTTGGCTGGAACTTGCAGCCAAAAGAATCCCTGTTTTTGCTGAAGCTGGTATACATACAACTGTTTCTGGTCCAATTACTCATACTCCAGACTCCGGATATCTTATGGGGCCAGCTCCTGGACTTAGAAATTACTGGGTTTGCGCCGGTGCTTCTATTGGAGTGACCCAAGGGCCAGGGGCGGGCAAATATTTAGCCCAGTGGATGGTCCATGGTCAAACAGAAATAAATGTTGCTGAAATGGATCCGAGGAGATTCGGTCCGCATACATATCCAAAAGGTGACTATGCGAGCGCTAAAGCTATTGATGAATTCCATGAAATGTATCAAGTTCGACTTCCTGGAGAGCAGCGTTTTGCTGGTAGACCTATTAAAAAAACTCCGGTATATGAAAAATTTGATGACTTAGATGCACAATGGATGGAAATTTTTGGATGGGAAAGACCACAGTATTTTGGTATTCCTGAAGATCATTCATTTAGACGCTCAAATGCTTTTGAGATTGTAGGTCAAGAGTGTAAGAATGTTCGTGAAAATGTTGGTATTGCAGATCTGACAGCTTTTACAAAAATTGAGGTATCAGGGAGAGACGCTTCAAATTTATTAGATCGGCTATCAGCTAACAAACTTCCTTCTAGTAATGGTGGAATACGTTTAACTCACATGCTTACCCCTCTTGGTGGAATCGAGTGTGAAATGACTATTACTAAATTAAATCCCGAACGATTTTATTTGAATAGTTCGATTATGGGGGAACTTCATGATTTGGATTGGCTCAATCAACACGTTGAAGAAGAGGAAGAGGTTCTAATTCGTGATGTTACCGACGAGCTAGCGATTCTCGCTGTTAGTGGACCATTGGCACGTGATCTACTTCAACCACTAACATCGGCAGATCTTTCTAACGAGTCTTTTCCTTGGTTGACTGGTCAAGAAATTGAAATCGCTGGAGTTCCTTGTAGGGCTCTCAGAGTTAGTTATGTCGGTGAGCTTGGATGGGAATTACATCATCCAATAGAACAAATGATTGATCTTTATACTTCTTTAATAGATTCGGGAGCGGCATATGATTTAGGTCATTATGGATCTTATGCAATGAATTCTATGAGAATAGAAAAGGCTTATAAGGCGTGGGGCTCAGAGTTGACTACTGAAATCACACCCGTCGAAGCGCGATTGGAAAGATTTGTTGATCTTTCTCGTAATTTTATTGGATCCGATGCAGTAACTAAAAAGCAATCAGAAAAACTTGACATGGTACTCGTCTACTGTGAAGTTGAAACAAACGACACTGATTGTCGCGGAAATGAACCTGTTTTCGTTGGAGATAATTTAATTGGTTTGACCACTAGTGGCACATGGAGTCATACCGTAAATAAAAGTGTAGCTTTTGCATATGTTTCGCCAGAGTTAGAGTCCCCTGGATCTGTTTTTGAAATTGAAATCATGAACGAAAGATGCCGTGCTACTGTTCTCGAAGATCCAATCGTTGATCCATTTAATGAAAAAATAAGAAGGTAAATGAACGAAGAAGCTCTTGCCAAAAGATCTGGAGGTCGTAGCGCTCGAATAGCTAAACGTTCAGCACCACCGCCGCCGGAATCAAGACCTGTTCAACCTGGTTTACCGGGTGGTTCATTTCAACCGCTTAGTGTTTCTCAAATGGAAAAAATTTTTAATTCTGCACTTGGACTGCTTGAAGAAGTTGGAATGGCGCAAGCAATTCCTGAATTCATAGACTTAGTCACTTCAAATGGAGGAACTTTCACTTCTGACGAACGTCTTCTGTTTCCTAGAGAACTAGTTCGTTCGATGATAGATGCAGCCGCCAAGGAATTCACACTTTTTGGTTTTGATGAAAAACATAATCTTGAGATAGGGGGTAATCGAGTTCATTTTTCAACTGGTGGCGCTGCTGTTCTCATGCTCGATCACGAAACCTCTACTTTCCGAGACAGCCAACTTAAAGATATTTTTAATATTGGTCGAATAATCGATAAATCAGACAATATTCATATGTACGTTAGAACCGTTGTCGCACGTGATATGGAATCTTCTAAAGATTTAGATTTCAATACTGCATATGCTGCTATGAGTAGCACCACCAAACCAATTGGTACTTCTTTTTTTCATCCTGATCATGTTCACGATATAGTTCGAATGTTCAATATTGCCCTTACGGGCAATCCTGACTCGGATGAGTTTCGCAAACGTCCTTTTTGCATCGCTAATAATACTTTCGTTGTTCCACCTTTAAGATTTGCTGAAGAGTCGACTTTTTGCATGGCTGAGCAGGTGCGGGTTGGAATGCCGATTAATTTACTTTCTGCTGGACAAGCAGGTGCTACTTCACCAGCGACGCTTGCCGGCTCATTAACTCAAGCACTTACAGAGTGTCTTGCTGCCTTAACTTGTGTGAATTTAATGTCTCCTGGGCATCCATGCACTATGGGCATGTGGCCGTTTGTTTCCGATTTGAGAACAGGAGCTATGTCAGGAGGTTCTGGCGAAGAAGCAATTCTTAATTCTGCAGCAGCTCAACTTGTCAATTGGATTGGTCTTCCTTCTGGTGTTGCTGCGGGAATGGCAGATTCAAAGTTGCCTGACAATCAAGCGGGGCATGAAAAAGGAACCACAGTTACACTTGCCGCCCAGGCAGGAGCAAACATAGTTTTTGAATCAGCTGGGATGCTAGCTTCTTTGCTGTCTTGCTCGTTGGAAGCATTGGTTATTGATAATGACATGCTTGGTTCAATAGCTCGGACGGTCCGTGGCATTGAAGTTAATGATGATTCTGTTGCTACTGAAGTGATAAAAGAAGTTATTAACGGACCTGGCCATTTTTTAGGTCATGCTCAGACTCTCGATGTGATGCAAACTGAATACTTTTACCCCCTAGTTGGTGACCGTCAAAGCCCTGATGATTGGAAAGATGCAGGTTCTTTAGATGTTCGTCAACGCGCTAATAAAGTAGTTAGGAAAATATTAGAAGGTTCGCTTCCGACTCATATCTCGCCTGATTCAGACTCGCTCATACGTGAAATGTTCCCTATACATCTGGACTTTGAAAACTAGTTTAAAGATAAGAAAAGTGCTTCTGAAGGATCCATATAATCTAAATTGTGGGTTTCTGATACTGATGGTTCACAAATTTTTCCAGCGCAAACGTTTAGACCTTTCAGGAAATTTGGATTTGAGACCAGAGCCTCTCTAACTCCTTCACTCGCCAAAGTGAGAACGTAGGGAAGAATCGTATTCGTGAGAGAAATTGTTGCTGTTCGAGGCACGGCGCCTGGCATATTCGCTACGCAATAATGAACCACTCCATCGATGACGAAAGTCGGGTCTGAATGAGTGGTCGGATGTGCTGTTTCCACACAACCACCTTGGTCTATTGCTACGTCAACAATCACAGATCCTGGCTTCATTTCGGAAACCATTTTTTTGTTTACTAATTTTGGTGCTTTTGCACCTGGTAGTAGAACTGCTCCTATTATCAGATCAGCATTTAAAACCTCTGCAACAAGATCACTTTCATTTGAAAAAATAGTTTTTACTTTGCCAGAATATTTTTCATCCATGGAATCAAGAATTTTTTGGTCTCGATCTAGAACGATTACTTCTGCTCCCATTCCAACAGCAATTTCAACGGCATTACTTCCAACCACTCCACAACCGATTACTACCACTTTTCCTGGTTCCGCTCCAGGTGCTCCTGCAAGTAAAACACCAGTACCGCCCTGTTTTGCCTCCAAGCAATGCGCTCCAGCTTGTATTGACATCCTTCCTGCAATTGCTGACATCGGAGTTAAAAGAGGCAACGAACCTTGATCGTCAGTAACTGTTTCAAATGCTATGCAGGTCGAATTTGATGATATGAGATCTTCTGTCTGCTTTTTGTCGGCAGCTAAATGCAAATAAGTGAATAGCGTATGTTCAGGTGTTAACAATCTCCGCTCATTCTCTTGTGGCTCTTTTACTTTCACAATAATTTTTGACTCTTTAAAGACATCTTCTGCTGTTTCAACGATTTTGGCTCCAGCTTTTTCATATTGAGTGTTTTCAAAGCCTGCTCCTTCTCCAGCGCCGGATTGAACAACAACTTTATTTCCGTTGTTAATGATAATTTCAGCTGCCTTTGGAGTTAATGAAACACGTCTTTCATCGGTTTTTATCTCTGTAGGAATACCGATTACTGTGCTTGACATAGTTAATTGCCCTTCAATCAAAGTCCAAGTGAATATTCTCACAGAGGAATTTTGAAAAACAAAATTATTGTGAATAAAAATTAGGAGTATCATGATCAACGGAATTCACCATGTTGCTATATCAACGCCTGATCTAAACAGGTTGGTTGATTTCTATAAGAATGTTCTTGGTTTCGAAATCGTTTATGAAACTTCATGGGAAAAAAGGGAAGTAATTGACCAAATAGTCGGTCTAAAAGACTCTGCAGCACGTTCTGTAATGCTTAGAGCGCATAACACTCATATAGAACTCTTCGAATACTCAGCTCCGGAACCTGCTCAGGGGGACCCAAATCGACCTGTTTGTGATCATGGTTACACACATCTGTGTTTTGATGTGGTTGACATAGACGCCGAGTATCAAAGGCTTTTAAATGCAGGGATTAAATTTCACACCCCTCCCCCTAAGAGTGACCGGTTAGGAAGCGGAAAAATTAGAGCTACATATGGGCGTGATCCGGACGGAAATGTTATTGAACTTCAAGAAGTACTTGATCCAAGTAGTCCAATTAAATTAAAGAAATGAGAAAACAATGAATGATCACGCAGACGCAGAAAAACAAATAATGGACTGTCTTCTTTCTTACACCCGCGGGATAGACAGACTGGACCCTGATGCAATTATCGCTGCTTTCCACCCAGGGGGGTTATTAGAGGGATACCAGGTTGACGCATTTGTACCCGTAGAAGATTTCGCCGTTCCGGTTGTTGAGAGATTGAAAAAAAGATATTCCTCGACTCAACATCGCCTATCGAACACAAAAATAGATTTCAATGACAACGGAGCAATCGCCGAATCCTACGTTCTTGCCTACCATATTCAACCAGCAAATGAAGATGATCCTGAGAGATTGTGGACTTTTAGTGGGAGATACATCGACTACTTCGAAAATCGAAACGATGAATGGCGTATAGCAAAACGTTTTTTAAGAGCCGATTGGACAAAAATCGAAACAATAGATGAGAAAATGCCTAATAAATTTATTGCAGGATCTAGGGATAAAAGCGACCCTGTGTACGGTTGAATTTCTACCTAATTATTATGAGATGACCTACCGGCAGGACTATTAGCAAACATTTGTTCTGAATCAAATCCAATTCGACCATCCGGATCGGGAATTAGTTCTATAACTACTCGACCAGGTGTATCTAAATGTTCAACAAAAGCATCCTGCTGACTTTTGCTATCTGGTCGTACTTTTTCAGCTAGAGCTCTATAAAACCAGTCACTGGTAGTCTGGTCGTCGTAAATTTTAACGTCTCCTCTATAAGTGACTGCTTGAGATATTCCGATTTCTGTTCCTCTGCTTGAGACTGCGACTGAAGCACGAGGCCTTTTTTCAAGAGCCGGTACTCTTTTTCTACGTCGGGTGCAGGTAAGCCAAAAGCTCCCATTTTTTTCTACATAATTCATCACGACTCCTATCGGGTCGCCAGATGAATTGGTCCACATAAAAACGCACTCAGTTTGTTTGTCATGGAGCAATTGTTCTCTTCCTGAGTCAAGAGAAAATACGGATACATCTTCGTAATTATCTATATACGCATCAGTTTTTTCATTTTTCAAAGGTCACTCCAAAGAAACTTAATTTCAACGCTTCTGTAGTAGCGGGGGCAAGATTCGAACTTGCGACCTTCGGGTTATGAGCCCGACGAGCTACCAGACTGCTCCACCCCGCGTCGTTAGAGTATCGCAGGGTAGCCGCTGAGCCAACCAGAACTTATCTTGCTGTATAACCAGCATCAACTGGGACTATAGAACCAGTCATGTAACTAGATTTTTCTGAGGCTAAAAATAGAACCACTTCAGCTATTTCTTCAGGTTCTGCGAGTCGTTTAATCGGGATTGTCGCGTCAGCTAACTCTTGAAGTTCGTCACCTGTAGGTGGTTTGTCTCTACCGGCTTTAATCATTGGTGTATTTACTTCACCTGGCGCCACTGCATTTACTCTGATTCCATCTTCGGCATGTTCTAGTGCCAAAGCCTTAGTTAATTGATGCACAGCTCCTTTTGTAACGCAATATGCGGTTACCCCAGATGCAGCAACATCACCCCAAATGGATCCGAAATTTACGATGGCTCCAGATTTTTTATTAACCATATGACGCAGGGCTGAACGGCACATAAAGAAAACGCCATCTACATTGACTTCCATTATTCTTTTCCAATTGTCATCATTTGTCTCTAAAGCATCTGCGCGTAAAATAATTCCAGCCGCATTTACTAATATGTCGATCTGGCCTTGCTTTTCGACAATGGAATTGATCGTCAAGTCACAAAATTCTGAATTTGAAACATCCCCTATAAAAATTTCCGAACCTGTTTTTTGGGCTACTTCTTCAGCTCCTTTTTTGTGGATATCAACCAAATTTACTTGAGCCCCAGCTGAAGACAAAGCTTGCGCAGTAGCAGCTCCCATTCCAGAAGAACCACCAGTTACAACTGCTACTTTTCCGGTGAAACTCATTTTGGTGACCTCGGTTTAAATTGCATTCCGCCATAAGTTTGTTCTGTAGGTTGAAGCTCAATGCGATTAATGTTTACATGTTGAGAGGCTTCTAGGGTGTACATCACTGCTTGAGAAATATCTTCACTAGTTACTTCTTCTATCCCAGAGTTTTTTTTGCTTTCTCTTATCTCGGGGTCATCTAATGCGGCATCGTAAAACTCTGTGCTCACTCGGCCCGGGCAGATTTCGGTCACTCTAACACCTGTTCCTTGAAGTTCTAATCGTAAATCCATCGATAATACGTGCATGGCTCCTTTTGTGGCACCATATAGCGACGATGCTAGGGGGTATAGACCGGCCATCGAGCCAATATTTACAATATGACCTTTTCGGCGTTCAATCATGCCGGGTAAAACTGCTTTTGCAGCGTAAATAGCTGCTTTGACGTTTGTGTCAATTGTTCTTTCGATATCTTCAAAATTTGCGTCAACCAAATTTCCATAACCTCTTCCTACACCAGCATTATTAATCAAAACATCAACTTCAATCGTTTCGAGTAAATCGATAAATGCCTTAGATTCGCAAATATCCATGGAGTGAACTATGCACTTTGTTTTCGCAGCAAGTTCTTCTAAGCGTTCAGTTCGGCGCGCAATTGCATGCACATTGAGCCCTGTTTGACTAAGGCTTCTAGAGACGGCTTCTCCTATCCCACTCGAAGCTCCTGTCACTACAACATTTTTGTAATCGTCAATTGTCATTCCTAATCACCGTAGAGGTGAAAAGGCAATCCGGCAATAAGTGAGCTCACAACCTTTTAATCTTTTCGACTTAACAAGAAACTTATGTGACTGAGTAGGTACTACGATTTAACTGTGACAAAAAAATCAAAAAGATTTAAAACTTCTTCTGAAAATTCAAAATTTGAAATTACGGATGACACAAGTCAGGTTTTGCTTGATTTAGTAAACGGAATTCGTGATCTTGAAGAACGAGTTTCGTCACTGGAACAAAGTTTCAATGTTCTTGGAACTACTACTTCTTCAGCTGATGAAGATGCGATACTAGAAACTCAGCTTCATGTTGCGCGCCTGTCAGCCGAACTTTCTCGTTTAACTGTAGAGCTAAGAGGTAAAATTTCTGTTCTTAGCAGCGATGCCGGAATGGATCTTGAAGAAGAAATTCTGTCTCCGTCTCTCGATGGTGATGAAGCTTTTAGTGACCTTGCAGCAGACTCGCCCGTAAGAAAACAATATGACAAAAAAACTGGTGGCTGGCAGCCACTAAATTGATTGTAATCAGGAGGCTTCAAGAGCTAAAGCATTAACAAGCTCTTGAATTTGTGCTTGTAAACGCCCGAACTCAGCCCAATCTGCGGGATTGTTTGCCAGAGCTGCGGCTGAGGCTTTCTGCAGACGGTCTATTTCAACAATAATTTCGGCTACATCTTCAGAGATGTCTGCAAACTCAATAGTAGAAACAGATTCCTCTTGAGAGGGATCTTCTTCATTAGTTTCTATTTCTGAAGATTTGCCCGAAGTTATTCCATCAAATAATCCAGATAATGAAGAATTTGTAAGGGTTTCAAGAGCGTCTTGTAAAGAATCCGCCATTACTACGTCTTCGCCCACTGCGACAATTACCTGAACCAATTCTGGAACTGTACTGTCACCCTCAGCTTGTACATACAACGGCCGGACATAAAGTATCGAGTCTTCGATTGGCACTAATAAGAGTTCCCCAAACAAGACTGTCGAGCCTCGTTGGCTCAACAAAGTTTGAAGACTTGCTACTTCCTCGTCATTACGAATTCTCTCCTCAGCTAGAGCTGGCCCATCAAAGTTTGATGAAGGAGGTCGGTAAACTGCTAACTTCCCATAATTGTCTTTATCACTTCGGCCAACTATGAATGCTGCAAGTTCTTTACGAGTATCTTCCTCATCCAGGGGAACAAACGCCCTTAAGACTACGTACTCAGCTTCGGTAGAGTCAGGTAGTTCTACAATCGTTCTGTAAGGAGCCATTCGCATATCTCTACTACCTATACGGATACCTTGTTCATTTACAATCGCTAAATTTGCAGCACCTTCTCCAGTTCTACCTGGATCTTGAGAGACCGCCCACTCTGCCGCTCTTTGATAAAAGTTCTCTGTGTCGTCAACATGGTATTTACCCCAAAGTTCTGTCTGGACTCGGAATAGGTCTTCGGGGTAACGGACATGATCAATTAAAGAAGCTGGCATTTCATCTATTGGCTTAAATAAACCTTCGAATGCTCTCTGGTAAGCATTGATTAATGGGTCTTGTGGATCGACAATATAAAAAATCACTTCTCCTGTAAAAGAATCAACTGTTGCTTTAACTGAATTTCTTACATAGTTGAAGTTGTGTCGCAATCCGCTCTTTCGCGGGAGCTCAGCTACAGGCGCGTTTTGGGCATATGGGTAACGGTCCGTTGTTGTATAGCCATCTATCATGTAAATGATGCGCCCATTGTCTAATACTGGATAAGGATCAGCATCAAAATGCAAGAACGGTGCGAGTTTTTCGACTCTTTCTCTTACATCACGAACAAACATCACTTTGGAGTCGTCGGTTACGAAATTTGAGATAAGAGGCTCTATTTGACCGAATCTCAGAGCAAAAGCGAGTCTGCGGAATAATGATCCCATGCCAACTCCACCATCACCACCTAATTCTTCATATCGGACTGCAAGTGTTTGTTGATTTTCGTCGGTGTAATCAACCTCGTTTCGGCTCGCTCCTAGAACCGCATACCCTCCAAGATTTTCTCCTACATATATTTGGGGTCTATCGAGGGTTAGGTTAATTGATTCGTCTATTGCTACTGGTAAATCTCCTATCAAAAAGTCAGGGTCACCCGAACCTTTGACTCTTGAAACTGGTGCTAATGCAAGGCCATAACCGTGCGTGAATGCAACATGCTGGTTTTCCCATGAACGGGTTTCATTTAAATTCAGTTCTCTTGCGCCAAGTAGCACCTGAGTTGTTTCACCATTGACTTCATATCGATCAGTGTCTAGAACATCGGAAAATCTGTAAAACTCTCTTTCTCCTTGAAGACGGTCGAAAGTTGCTTGAACTACCAATGGGTCCAAAATTCTTATATTTCTAACTGTTTCTGAATTACTTCTTAAATCATTTGCAGTAATACTGTTGTCAAAATCTGTCAGTTGAACTTCATCAATTTCATCTAGTCCGTAAGCTTCTCGTGTAGCAAAAATATTTCTTTCTATATAAGGAGCTTCTTTTTCCGACTCTGCTGGTTCAACACGGAAATTTTGTATAACTGCTGGATAGATACTCCCGACTACTACTGCTACAAAAGCCCATAGGCCGACTGCGAGTGTAGGTAGGACCCATCCTCTTCTACGAATGTTGACTACCAAAAGAATTACTGCCAACAAAGAGATGAGAATCAACAAATTCGTTGCGGGAAGTTGGGCTTTTACATCTGTATAAGTAGCTCCATCAACGGCGCCCCGGTCAGATGTAGTTAATTCATATCGGGCTAACCAGTAGTTTGCTGCTCGAACTAAAGCTATAGCTGCAAGTAGTACAGATAAATGCGCTTTAACCTGGGGCTTAACTCTCTCTCCTGAAGTTTGAAACCTGATACCACCGTTTAGGTAGTGGGTTATAGCGGTGAAAATAAGTGTTACTAGGAGGGTTCCGAATACCCAATCAACTACGAAATTGAAAAAGGGTAATTCAAACATGTAGAAACCTATATCTTTATCAAACTGGGCATCGTTTACTCCGACGTCTTCCCTGTTTGTAAACAAAAGCCAGTCTTGCCATTTATCTGAGACTCTTAATCCAGCTATTAGTGCAAAAAAGGCGGAAAAAAGAATCCGAACAAGTCGATCTCTTTTACCTATAAACGTGTGGTAATGAACAAGTAGATCTTCTTCCGGTCCGGCTGGTCGCACTCGTGGTGCTAACCGCTGAGCGACTGTTAAATTTCCGAAGAGAATTAGAAAAAATAGGAGCATAAAGAGTAGTACAAGAACTACCTGTGCTCCTATGACTGCTTTGAAGACGTTGCCTTGGCCAAGCGAGTCGAACCACAAAAAATCAGTGTAAAAACCAGCTAATCCCCGTAGTGACATGAGGAGAAAAATTCCGACTGCTATTACTCCGAAAATAATTAGTCTGAGACGACCTACAGAACCTCGCCGACCGCGACGAGGTAAAACTCTTGGTCTAGGTGGTGGAGCGTCTTCAGGTTGCATGTTTAACTTCTTTCTCTGCGAAATCCATCCGCTCTTGTCTCATTCCTTAAGCTTACTGGTGACCGTATTGGGGGAAACGTGTGTAATTCACAATATTAATTTTTTGGTAGTTCTAGTGAATCGCCATTTCCACCTAAGTCTGTGAGAACCTGAAGGGCAGCTTCTAAATTTGCGACCCCTTCTACTTTCATTTTCCCAGCGTGTTTTTGAGCTTTTTCTAATAAATTTTCGGGCACTAAAAACAAATCCATTCCAGCTTTTCGAGCAGTAATGGTTTTCTGTTCAACCCCTCCGATGGAGCCTACATTTCCTTCTAGATCGATTGTGCCTGTCGTGGCAATCTGAAATCCTCCAGTTAATTCACCTGGAGTTAAAACATCTAATACAGATAACGTGAGTGCCAAACCAGCTGAATTCCCTCCAATTCTTCCGGTGTTTACTAGAACTTGTACGGGTAAATCATCGTTGTCTTCTATACGAGTCTGAGGTGCTATACCGAGAAAAGCAATTGATGGTTCATCTTCACGTGAGCCAAGTTCGATCGAGATTTCTCTTGGTTCAGAACCATCGATTTTCTCTATGTCAAGTTGGATAACTTCTGAAGGTTCACGTTCTCTGATTTCAAGAATTAAGTCTTTGTCTGTAAAGACCTTTTTTTTATTTACTGCGATTATTACATCAGAAGTTGTCAGAATCCCTTCAGATGGGCCCCCAACTGAGGCAATTCCTACGCCTGTAGCTTTGTATGGTTCTAAACCTAAATAACTTAATGCCACAGATACTGCTGTCGATTTAGAAACTCTCATTAGCTCAAAATTAAAAGTTTGATTTTCGTCCCTGTTTCTTGTTCCTAAGATCGAATCTTCATCAATTAACTCAACAGACTCTTTAAAGGTTCCTTCAAGGAACTCCCAGCCATTTATCGATGAATCTTGCGAAATGGTAGTGAAATGAACCTCACCAGCGGGTTCGAAGCTTCTACCTTCCGATATAACTATTCTGCTCGACAATTCGTTTACTGTTCCTGGTTTAAATGCGAAATAAGGTAGCCGTATGAAAGTCATAGACGCTAGGAATCCGACTAAAAGAAAAAATAGTATTCCCGTTTTCCATTTCTTTGAGATTTTTTTGTTCATCAAGTTCTCACGCATTATTTGCGATTACCGTATCCATGCGGTTTCTTAGACTTTACATTTTTTTATAAATGTATTTATAAATTCCTGACTGCAGTTGCTTTAACTGTCATGATTAAATTACGAGAAGACTTTTAAGGAATTCAAATTTTTCACAGATTACGACACATCTTCAGCTCTCCCATCCCGCCAGAGGGTAGTACCGAACGCGCAGCAGATAATGGGTGGAGTCCAGTAGCTAGATTAGGGGTTTGGTTCCAGCCTCCACGCCAAATTACTTTAGGCAAATCAGCGAAAATCCGTTGGTGGCATCGATTAAGGTCCTTGGTTCTTCTCGTGCTCTTCGTTATCTTTGGAGGGACTCTTCTGGCTTCACTAATCGGATTGGTTATTTTCGCAGGGGGTTTTCTCTTGGAACAGGCAATCGGGTAAGTGGACTCAAATACTGAAAATAGGCGAAAAGCTGTTCTTGCTGGACACTCGGGTGACTATGAATCAGCGAATTCATTATTAACTGATGATGACCCAAAGGTAAGAGGTGCGGCTCTCAGCTCCTTAGAAAAACTAGAAATGCTTTCAGGCGAAATTCTGGAAAAATCTGTCTGTGACTCGTCCCCTGAAGTTCGTAAAAGAGCTGTCGAGTTGCTAGCTAAAAGACCTGAAGAAATTCCTCTGGACATACTAAATGATGAAGACTATCTAGTCGTAGAAACAGCGTGTTGGGCTATAGGAGAAAAAGAAAACCCGTCTCTTGATCTGATTAACAAACTTTGTTTAATTGCTGACAGTCATGAAGAGCAACTATGTAGAGAAGCCGCTGTTGCTGCTCTTGGGTCTATAGGTTCACCTTTAGGGCTTGAAACTGTGCTGGCGGCCCTCAATGATAAGCCTGCGATAAGACGCAGAGCTGCGATTGCTCTTGCAGCTTTTGAAGATCCGAAAGTTGATGAAGCGCTTAAAAAATCTCTGGATGATAGAGATTGGCAAGTAAGACAAATAGCTGAGGATCTACTTGATGTAAATAGAGTGATCAGTCCCGTTGATATTGGGCCGCGGCCGGATTAATTATTAACGTCTAGCTTCCATAAACATTGCACGCATCGCATCAAAATCTTCAACAAGTTGGCCGGCTCCTAGAACCACGCATTCCATTGGTGATTCTGCGTGTACTACTGGCACTCCGGTTTCTTGTGATATACGACTATCCAGTCCCCGTAAAAGACTTCCGCCTCCCACAAGATAAATACCGCTCGTTAGTAAATCCTGGGCCAGTTCAGGTGGGGCTTTCCCTAGACAGCTGACTACTGAATCAACCATGACTGATACGGGTTCTTCAATTGCTGTTCTTATCTCATAGGGTTGAAGGATTACTGTCTTTGGCATGCCGGTAAACATTTCTCGCCCTCGTACTTCTGCTCTGCCTTCACCTGGTGTTTCTGCGGCAGATCCAACTGTCCATTTTATTTCTTCGGCGGTTCTCTCGCCTATTGCTAGTCCGTATTCTCTTCTTATGTAATTTTGAATTGCATCGTCGATGTCAAAAGAGCCAACGCGTTTTGCTTCTATTTCAACAATTCCACCTAACGAAAGTAGTGCTGTTTCTGAAGTGCCGCCTCCTATGTCGACAACCATGCTTCCAAAGGCTTCACTTATTGGAAGGTTTGCCCCAATGGCGGCGGCTAAAGGTTGTTCGATTAGCTGTGCGTCTGAAGCTCCTGCACGTCGGCAGGCTTCTGTAACTGCTCGCCTTTCAACGGGTGTGATCGCAGATGGTACACAAATCACAACTCTTGGTTTATTGAATCGACTTACTCCGGCTCTTTTAAGGATTAGACGCACCATTCTTTGGGTTATGTCGAAATCTGTAATGGCTCCTTTTCTTAATGGGCGATGTGCGACTATATGAGCTGGAGTTCTTCCTATCATGTTCCAAGCATCTGAACCCATTGCTAGAACTTCACGATTATTTTCATTTAAAGCGATCACGGAAGGTTCTGCTAAGACTATTCCTTCACTTCGCGCGTAAACCAAAGTGTTTGCCGTTCCGAGGTCGATAGCTAAATCCCTTGCCATTTTAATCTTCGCGTTCTGTTTGAGTTTCTATTTTTTCTTCACTGCCTATCACTCTTATACCATCTGGGTTTTGCATCCGTCTAGGTTTTTTTTGTGATGCTCCTCTTAGGATCTTCTGCAATTCACCGGGAGTTGCTGAACGAGTTCTAGGTCTTGTGACCAACCAAAGAATAAGTGAACCGATTACGGCTATGACCACTGTTCCAGCTAGGAAAATTAAATTCGTATTCATGGGTTTTCGTTACCTGATTCAAGAGAATCTAGTTCATCTAATTCGGTGATGTGTTGCGCGTCGAGTCCCCAGTCATTTCCGTCTTCCCATGTTTCAGATTTCCAAATTGGAACAGTTTTTTTAAGTGTGTCTATGCACCAGCGCCCTGCTGAAAAAGCATCGTCTCTGTGTGCTGAAGACACTAAGACGATTACTGCTGTTTCACTGATTTCAAGTTTTCCGGTTCGGTGCAGCATTACTATTCTTCTTACTTCTGGCCAGTGTTCGCGGGTTTTTTCAGCGATTTTCTCTAATCGCGGTAGGGCTTGTTCTTCGTATGATTCATAAGTTACTTCTGTGACGTTTGCTCGACCTTCAGCATGGTTTCTGATATTGCCGGTGAAAAGAACGACGGCCCCGCAGTCAGGTTGGTTAACCCATTCCAGAGCTTCGTTTACTGGGAGAGTTTGGTTATCCAAACCAATCCAAGTGTCGGTGTTAGTCGGTGGGGAAAGCGTCATTTTGAAATCTTAGGTAGATAATAAATGTTACGCATATGGTGAGCAGAATAGCGTATGGTTGCCTGCCTTTATTAACCGTTGTGGGATAAGAATTTTATTTTTGTTAAATAGCAGTTTGTTTCTAAATTTTGTTTTCTAAAAAATCAACGCTAAAACATTTTTTGAATCTACGATGCAGTTGTGGAGTTCTTCGATCCATCCAACCCAGATGATGACAATCCTTTTTCTGATATGTCGTTTTTGAATGAGATTTTAAAATCTTTTTCTCAACAGGGTGGACAATCAGCTAAGCAGATAGCGATGGCTATTGCCTCGGGTGGTACTAGTGAACCCAATGTTGATCCTGTTGAACGTATGGAGTTTGAGAATCTTTTAAGGGTTGCTGAGTTGCACGTTAATAAAGTGACAGGTTTACCTCCTTCTCGTAGCGGGTCTTTAACGATAGAACCGGTTACTAAAGCTGGTTGGGCGACACATTCTTTGGATGCGCTTAAACCTTTGCTTGTCGGTTTGGCTTCTATAGGAACTGATGAAGTTGAAGACTTCGGTGATGTTCCTTCTGAAATTAGTCAAATGATGGCTTTGCTTGCTCCAATGATGGCTGAAATGACTACGGGGACAATGGTGGGTCATCTTGCTAGTAGGTGTCTGGGGACTTACGATCTTCCGATACCGCGTGAAGATGATCGTATTCTTCTGGTTGCGCCTAATATTGATGCTTTTGGTGAGGATTGGAGTATCCCTAAAGAAGATTTGAGGCTTTGGATTTGTCTTCATGAAGTTACCCATCATGCTGTTTTAGGAATTCCTCATATCAGAAAAAATCTGAGTGGATTGTTAACTCAGCATGCTGAAAGTTTCAGTAACGACCCTTCGGTAATTCAGGATCAATTTGGGGAAATCGAAATTGGAGAAGGGCTGGAGGGTTTGGCTTCTTTACAAAATGTTTTAAATCCTGAAATGGTGTTAGGTGCGGTTCGTTCACCTCAGCAAGAGGCTCTTTTGCCTTATTTGGAAGCTCTTGTTGCAGTAATTATTGGTTTCGTTGACCACACAATGGATCAGATAGGGAATGATTTGATTCCTTCTTACCCGATGATGACCGAAGCTCTGCGGAGACGCCGGGTTGAAACTGGGGAAGCTGATCGTTTCGTGGAGAAGATTTTGGGTTTGAATCTGACTCAAGAACAGGTGGATCGCGGTGTCTCTTTTATTGATGGAGTTGTTGACAGGGTAGGTTCTAAGGGTCTGGATCGACTTTGGGTTGATGAATCGAATCTGCCGACTCCTAGTGAAGTTGATGCTCCAGGGTTGTGGTTGGCAAGATTAGATTTGGAAACTGGAAACTAGTTTTCTTCCTCGGTGCTTCTTGTCCAAAAGCCAAGTTGACCGTCCGGTTTTTGAGGTTCTTCAGGTGTGATAATTTTTTGTGCTTTACGAGCTTCTCGTGTGCGTGGTAGGTAAAAAACGAGTCCTAGTCCTACGCCAAGCGCCATCGTGAAATAGCCGACTTGTATTGGGAGCATTGCGATTAACAAAGCTATAAGTGATCCGAATGCCCAGCTGAGTTGAAATCTTCCTTCGAAAAGAGCGAAAGACCTTCCATGGTTTGCATCTGGTGCGTCTCTTTGAACGAGCGAGTCGAACGCTAATTTAGCCGATCCTGCAGACCCGGCTAAAAGTAAGGAAACAACCATGGCTCCTGAAATTGATGGAAGCCACGATGCAGATACTGTTCCAGCGAAAGCTATGAAGAGGACACCTGAGATGATTCTTTCTTCGACCATTAGCATTCTTAGCCGTGGTGCCATACGTGCCCCTAGGAGAGCTCCGCCGCTTGCACACGCGAGAACGGCACCGTAATGCCAGACTGGGGCTCCAGGAGTTCCGAGAATGTCTTGATCTCTTATTAATCCGGTAGCTACACCTGATGCACGGCCTGTTCCTTCCATTGGTACGCCTTCTTCACCTCCTCTGAATTCGAATGCGAGTAGGAAAGTCATGAAACCCACAGCGGCTCTTAGAACTGCCATTGCTGTAGCTGCGTTTATTATTCCTGATGAACGCAGTTCTATTTTTTCTCCTTGTGTTGCTGGTGTGGTTGCAACAGTGATTCTTGGGATTTGAACTGCTGAGACTAAAGTAAGTGTGAATCCTATTACTGCAATTTTCGCAGGCCAGGATGAACCTATTAGGAGAGCTAGTCCTCCTATTGAGGCTCCGAAAAAGCTTCCGACTGCGCTTAGGAGCGCCAATTTAGAATTTGCTTCTACTAGATCTCTTTCTGAACTCACTAATTTTGGGACCACAGCGCTTTTCGCTACTGAATAGGCTTTTTGGAATACGAGGATCCCGAAAGCGATTGGGAAAAGGGCGAGACTTTCGATGTACAGGGCGAGAAGTGTTGCCAGAGTTGCGCGTGCGAGCAGTGTTATGAGAATCATCGTTCTTCTACCGCCAGCGATTCGGTCCATGAAAGGACCTATGAGTGGAGTGACGATTGCGAATGGTGCGATCGTTAAAAGGAGATACAAGGCTATTTTTGGTCTTGCTGAGTCTGGGTCAAGAAAAAAGAGTGAACCTGCTAGCGCCACTGCGATCATCGCGTCTGCGGCTGCACTCGAGAGATGTGTGATAGCCATTCTTGTAAATGGGCTGAGGGGGGGTTTTGTTTCCTTGACGCTCACAGTTTCAGGTTACGTCAATTTGAGTAAGTAAATCTTCCACTAGGTATAGGACTATTCCCATTGTTCAGTTGGTAGATCTATATCTGCTTCTTTGGCTGGTTCTAGTGTTGTAGCTGTTGCATAGTCTTTTTCTAAAAGAGCTGAATCTGTTCCTTCAGGTACCGGGTCGTTACATGGTTCGAGTTCTATGTCTATGCCAGTTGAGTCTTTAGAAGTTATTACTGTTTGAACTCTTCCTATGTGCGCTAAATCGGCTTGTCGGAACCCAAGAACTTCTTTTAAGGGTTTGTTTGGAATGTTCAAATTTAGCATTGTTGCATTTGGAGCTGAAGTTAACCATTGGAGAGGTTGGGCTGTCATTTCCTTCGCAGTCTCCCAATATTCGTGTGTGTCTACAGAGGGATGGTAATTGATGCTCACGGCTATTCCTGAACGGTCAAATCTTGCTGCCGTTTTTACAGCTGCGATTGTTCCTGAAAACAAAGTTGACCGGCCTGTGTTTGGACCTAGATTAACTCCTGAAGCAACCATGTCAGGTGGGTCTCCGAAACCTCCGAGCATCGAGAGCATGACAATCAATGCAGGTGGTGCACCTACTGAAAATGATTTGATGCCTTCAAGATCTGGAATTTCTAATTCTTCTACTGCTACTCTGTCATGGTCATCGAATGGCATGAGCGAAGCTGAAACACCACTCATGTTTTTTGAAGGTGCGGCTACCACGGCTTCGTGTCCTAGTTCTGTAACTGTTTGTGCTAGCGCGTATAGGCCTTTTGAATCAATTCCGTCATCGTTTGTAATAAGAAATTTCAATTAAGCACTTCATCTAGTTGATCGATACTTCTCATACTTCTAAATAATAAAGCACAAATCAATTTAGATCATAAAATTTCAAACGTCTTCATCAGCTTTTTAAGAAACTTCTAACGGTATTTTTAATTTCTCGTATCTTCTGATTCGTCATAATAGTCGAGTTGATCTACCGGCATTACTACTGCTGAAACAACATTTGATGAATGAGCACTTACTCTTTTAAGAAAACGAAAAAGAAGAGCTCTAGGAACGGCTGTAACGGCCTCCTCTGTTGAATGAAGAAGTTCATTGACGCGTCGATCGAAATCTTTTCTCATTTCATCTCCACGTTCAATGTATGTACGTGCTCTTTCTTCATCTCTCATACTTAGAATTTCACCCATCAGAGAAATCCTTGATGAGACTTCGTCTCGTA
>CERG01002900.1_pt1 | contig 21575 bp, 5 predicted proteins | sample 530861 | NCBI WGS metagenome assembly CERG01 (sample SAMEA2621037, study PRJEB7988) | marine metagenome | biome: marine biome (ENVO:00000447); feature: deep chlorophyll maximum layer (ENVO:xxxxxxxx); material: "saline water (ENVO:00002010), including plankton (ENVO:xxxxxxxx)" | depth 50 m
TCGTTCACGAAGACACGCAACTCTCTCAACTCTAACAACGCGTTGTTGCAAGAGGAAGAAGAACAAGAAGAATCGAATCTTCCTCGATGCATTCGAAACGCGTTGAAACTCGCTTTCAACTGCGACCGGTACGGTTCCCTCTGTTCTTTTCGCACTGGAAACACTTTGGACAAGGACACGTGCAAAGCGTCTTCTCCGCGCGTGATTTCGCGCACTTTAATGTCCTTCTTCTTCGTGTCGTTGCTTTTTTCGTCCAGCAATACCTGTCGCTGCACGTCTCGAGCGAGATTGGAGAGCGCGCGCGTCTCTTTCGTCGTCGCGTGACATCGAATCCTCACGGACGTTGCAAAGTTCCCAACCGCGTGCGGGAACTGCCTCGTTCGTCCTTCGCAGTCTTTCTCGTTCTGGTGCGCCTCAGAGTTCGTCGTTTTCATGTTAAACTTCTTCTGTTCTCGTTCGTCTCCGCGCGTCACATCTTTTCCCCGTGGTTGTTGTGCGGCGAGATTGTGGCGCAGAGTAAACGCACGCACAACGCGATGTTCTCGCGCCGTCGTCGTCGCACGAACGAAAGGAAAAAGAACTTTCTGTCCCGCGGAGTGCTTTTTCGCCTCTCGTTTTTCCTCTCGGTGTTCTCTTGGTATTGGTATTACGCTTCGCATCATCATCGGGAAAAGCGGGGAAATCGCGTCACGGGAAACACCTTTAAGACGACGACGAGTGTACGCGAATCGAGACAGCGTTTAAACAACAACAAGGAGAACGAGGAGTACACCGAGAAGGAAAAGAACTTTTTTGAAAAGGAGAAAAAGCAAAGACTACTGCGCTACCCGGGCGAAGCGAGAGAGGTGTGCGCCTCCTGGTCGCCGCTCCCGAACAGCCCAAAAATGACCACGAGGAAAAGCTACTGGATGAGCGAACGAGGCGCGTTAACCGCGAACGAACTGAAGAGAAAGAGTTTATGTCACGCAAAAAGCGGTCCTGGAAATAGTGTTTCGTCGTGTTGGCAGAGGAAGCTGTCGGATGTGGAAAGGATTAGGAACGTAGGATCTCCGAGTTTAGCTCGATTGAGGAACGAAACAGTTCTGGCGGTGTTTCGAGCGAGCGAAGACGCGGTAGGAGAGGAAGGGCAACATCTGAGAGTGACGACGAGCAGAGCCGGGGAAGGGAAAGGGTGGAAGGTTTCGACGCCATTCGAGGAGGTTGGGAAGTTTCATAATAACGATTGGAAAAGAGGGAGTGGGATGCCGATGTGGGATCCGATCGTGTTCGCGGAGAGAGACGGAAAGGGGAGGGCGTTTGTGTTTTACGCGGTGTCGGATTCGCAGAGGAGAGGGGAGTGTCGTCAAGAAAAGAGCGTGCCGTTGTTAGGTTTTGGGAGTAAACCAATCAAACCGTGGGTGAGAGGTGGTGATATCTACGTCGTGGCGAGTACCGATGCGACTTTAAAGGAATGGATGACACCTCGACGAGTGTTAAAGAGTGCAGATTTCAACGGCGCGCCAATCACGTTGAACGGACCGGCAGTGGAGATGGACGAGGCGAACTCAGAGACTGGGAATAGGGATTGGGTCGTGCCGGTGTGCGTAAATGGAATGAAACAAGTGAATGTCGGAACTGTTTTGGCGCAATACGGGAGGGGGGTACACCGCGAAGGCGGCACCGGCGAAGGCGGGTTTAATCCCAAGTGCGGCGCCGAGGCGGTGAGAAAGTGCGGGGTAATTGTGAGTTCGGATTTGGGAAAGACGTGGGACACGACGAGATTACACGAATCCTTGGGTTTCGATCGAAAGAATGGCATTTTATTGGCGGATATGACGGTGGCGGAAATCGGGGAGGGCGGTTTGTACGCCGTGTTTCGACCGAAAGTGGTGGTTGGATGCGAGGACGACGGGCTCGTCGTTCGAAGAACGGCAAAAAGCATGCGATTGTACACTGCCATTTCCACGGATGTAGGAAAAACGTGGACGACACCACGCGAGATGTCCTCCGAGATGCGAACGTTCGACGCCGTAGCGAGACTTTTTCGATTACAACCCAAAGGCCCGTTGGTGTTGGCGTACAACGACCGATCAAACTTCGATACTCTCGAAGGAGAAGACGGTGTGAGTGATGAGGAAAACGACGACGACGACGACGAGAATATCGGTAGTAGCAGTGGTAGCAGAAGTAGTGAGACTAGTAAGAGTAGCCGTAGCAGTAGTAGTAGCAATAGCGCGAGTTTCTCCGACGCGGCCACCAACTTAGGCGCGTTGCGACTGACCCTCGCCACCTCCCACGACCACGGTCGCACCTGGCGCAAAGTCGTCACCGTCCGCGATGGTGCCACCACCACCAGCGGTAACACCAACACCGACGAAAGTAGCGCTTTTCATCGCCAACAACAGCAAAGAAAAACGCTCGGCCTTCGCGTCTCGCAACCGTGGCTTTTACAGCACGGCTGCAAAGCCTTCGTCGCGTTTTCTCGAGACTATCACGCGTTGGAATATTCCTCGAGGTTTGCGCGAGCGCAACCGGAAAACGACCGCGAGTTGGGTTTGCGAGTCAGCCACGTGGAGATGTAATACTAATAATAATATGCGTATGTATTATTAATGCGGTATCTGGTATGTATACTTTATTGCGTGTTTTCGTGCTTTCCTCTTTGCGCTCTCATTTTTCCTTTTGTCTGCTTTTTTTGCCGTCAAATCCCTCTTTTATCACACGCACATTTAACACACAATTACAAAATCGGAAAGAAAATGGTGCGATCATCTCATCCTCGCGTCTTCCTCCGTCGCGCGCTCCTTTCCTTTGTGTCCTCTCTTTCGCTTCTGCGTGTAGTTCTTCTTTTCTTCTTTCGCATATAAAAGGTACGAGAAAGAGTAGAGCGCAGTTTTGGGGAAATCCTCTCGTTTTTGTTCCCCTACTGACCTAAGAGGAATATCCCCGCTCTCATCAAACACACATCACACAGGCGAAGTCTACGATTCTTACGGTCCTGAAAATCATCCCTCTCGCGTTATACTTACGCGCGGCGTCGTGTAAACTCGCTCTTCCCATCCTCGGGTGCGACGGCCCTTTATGCCCGGTGGCGATTGGAAAATCTGGCGATTGCACACCAACTGCCAACACGGCGGAATGTTACGCGTGGTGCGAACACGCGTGGACGCCGTGGGCGAACAACTTACTGTCCACGTTTAAGATTCCTTATAAAGTAAGATGTAACAAATCGAACGGGTATGAACTTGCGAAAATTATCGCCGCGGTGGAGATTATCGGGTACTTGATGTTGTGGATGCCAGGGAAGGCGAAGAAAGGCGCTTTTATTTTAACCGCGACGATGGCGTTTGCCATTCACTTTCATGTGACGTTTTTGAAGGATTCCGTGGATAAGCTCGGGTTGCAGTTCGCTTTGATCTTGGCAAGTTTGGCTGTGTACGTGATGGAAACGGATGGCAAAAAGAGTGGATCGAAACCGAGGCCGCCGAAGAGAGGCGGATCGAAAAAGCGAAACTAAAGAGGAGCGAGAGAGATTTTTATTTATATATATGACTGGTTGGTAAGAGCGTCGATGCTTATTAAAGTGCAATTAAGAAAACCGATATCTTACTAAATATATCGCAAACCACGTGTTGTCTATTCTGCGTTCTCACGCCATGCCTTTCTCGATGATGTCGTTTACCGTTACATTTCTTCCTCCGATTTTGGACAAGTTTGTAACATCCTCCTCCGCGTCCATCACCGTCACCACTTCCAACGTTCTCTTGGACAAGTGCGAGCACGATTCCATGTTCCCAAACTGATCGCGAGATTGTTGATCCAGAGCTAATGCTTCCGACCGGCGAATGTGGTCGCGAATGGAGGGGTCCGCCTCGTCTAGTAACGCTCTCGAGAGGTGCTGTAAGGAGACGGATAAGCCAGGGGTGTAAAATACCTCGGGAGAATCCTTTCTCAACCACGCGTTGATTTCGTCGCACATGGCGAGATATTTTAAAGTTGGTTTTGCCGCCAGGACGATCGGTTGCGAAGACGTATTAATACTAATAGGTTCGTCGGTATCGGTTTCTGGAGGTGACATGACTCCTCCCGAATTTGAGGACATCGTGCTCGTACTTCGTAGCTGTTGCGCGTAAGCCGAGGAGGTAAATGCACCTCGTAACCCATCATCGCCACACCTTAAGGCGAACGCCGTCGCTCGACGAATGAATATTTTAATCGAATTCTCCCACTTTTCTTTCGTGAACGTCATCGCGGCAAACAAAAGAATCGCGTACATGTCGCTCTCGAACGCTTCAATATCGAAACAGGCGTCAAAGAACGCCAGTTCGTCGCCTCCGTAATCTTCGTCCACCAACGCATTCGCCAAGCGGAGCCACTCTTCTCTTTGCGCAATATCTCGTTTCTTACCGACCGATAACGGTACAAAAGACGACGATTGGCGTCGTAAAGGCGAAGCGGACGGGTCCGTCATCGTGCTCGGGTTTGCAGAGGCATCGAAAACGTATTCGCCGTGGAATTGCATCAACCGCAGCAGTTGCGGCAACAAGGAAGCGTTTGATTCTCTGCCGCCGCCTCGAGACTCGACAGAGAATGAACTATTCGTGGCAAATCTACCCAGCAAAATGACGCAATCGAAAGTAGATACGCGAAATCGATCGTGACGCATGGCGAAGGATTGGCGATTCATTGGCATCGCTCGGCCCACGTTGTCCCACCATGCATCCACCGCCAGACCGTACCGTCGTCGTCGCTCCTCATACTCTTCGTCGCTCGTCGACGTGCGTTCAACATTCGAGGAACGTAAATCAGACGACGTCCATACTGGAAGGACACTGTTGCACAGCGTCTCCGCGTTTCGCAAGGTAGCACCTTCCCATTCTCGTTTTGGTGGACGACGATTGATGTCTGCTCTTTTGGCTTCCAAATGACACGAGATGTGAATGGCGTTGAAGTGCGAGACGGTGGAGCACCCTCTCGTGGCATCAACTTTGGGGTCTACACTTGCGGCAGCACGATTTCGACCGCGAAAACCACGTCCTCCAAACAAGGCAGAAGCTAGAGAAGAACCGCTTGTACCTGCTTGATTGCCTCGCATGTCAATGATTTCAATGATATCCCCGTCGGCGTCGTTTGCCATGCCTTCGTCGTCGTCGTCGTCATCATCGTCCTCCTCTATGACAAAATTTGCGGCGTTTGTGGCATCTTCCTCCCGAGTAAACTTCATCGAAGTTGGAGGGATGCTAACCGGCGTACAGAAGCAATATAAACCCAAAGTTTCCTCTGGATTCTCGTTGATAGATTCAAAGCACACTCGGCAGCGCAATGCACCTGCGTCATCGTCAAACGCGGCGTCTTCCTCCATCTGACTCTTCAAAGCGTCCGAAACTTCCGCTTTAAGCACCGTACTCTCTTCGTCCCCAGCTGGAACCCCTCTCTCCGACTGTTGCGTCTTCATTTTCATCTCTCTCAACATTTGCTCTCGTTTCCTCTTCGCGAGCTCTCTCTTCTCTTCCTTTGTCTTTTCCCGCATCTTTTCAATTTCAATTTGCGCGGTATTTGAGGCGTTTTCAATCGTCTCCAACGCATTCTCAGCCAAAGTGCCCAATCCTCTCGGCACGACTACGTTTTCTAATGTGTGTAAAGTAACGAGCAAGTTGAGCGCGTGCGCGGCAGAAGTGGCTACTTTTTCGCATTCTCTGGACATGGCCTCTAAAATTTTCAACGCCAACGGTAACGCCTTGTAGTTCACCATCGCTTTTTCAAACGCCTCCGAAGTGCGCTTTAGATCATTCACGACGATGTCAACGATGTAAGAGCGTATGATTGGTATCGCTGGAACCGCTAAGTATTCGCGAAATGATCGACTGAAGTCGTCGTGTGGTGCGCAGCGGACAATTTTTACCACCGATTCTAACGCGAGCAAATCGCACGTCGGATCGTTTTGCGCGCCAAAGACCACTTCCCCATCATTACCTCGTTGTTGTCCATCAAATTTTAATGTGTTCAACGCGTCGACGCTAAACTTAACCAAATGCGTCGTTGCTGTGACATCGGCACACGCGAGTCGCGGCAAAACTCTTGCCAACACGTCACAACGTTTCGGTTCCCCGTCCTCAATGCATCTTTTCAACTTGTCTAGGAAGGATCGAGACACAGATGCCGCGTCGAAGAGACTCTTGTCTTCTTCGTGCATAGACTCGGCGTCGGAGAAGTACAAATCTATTCCAGAACCACCGAGAGCGGCGGAAGAAGCTAAATTAATGATAGACGGTGTAGAAGTTCTTGGTGGTGGAGTGACTGGTCGAGCCGCCAATGAAGTGTCCACCGTCACAGACAAGTCCAAGGAAGCGGAATCATCCACGCTACCTCCATGCATTAGCATAGTTTGTTGCGAAGAAGAATCGTTAGATATCAGAATCGAAGATTGCTCTGACGTAGCTTTGGATTGTTCTTCAGCTAACAAGCGATCGACAACTTTTAAAATATCGTTTGCCAAAGTATCCTCTCGAGCCTCGAATGCTCTTGCCGCCTCACGAAGCAAGTGCGGAAGAGCATTGTCGTCCAACATCGCGATTCTATTTTCCTTCAACTCGCAAGCTGCTTGCAAAAGTGCAAGGACGTCTGCGTTATCGTTCAACTTTCGTACAAACGCGACGTCTTCTCTGGAAACGCACAATTCCTTGAGGAAGAGCGATGCGTTGTTATTACTATTACTAGTGGTTTCAAATGCTGTTGGTTTCATTCTCGCCGCGCGAGAGATCGTAGGCACGAGAGCGACAAGTGCTGATAGACCGCCTTTAAAGCGCAAACAAGAAGTCGATTCATAGCGAACTTCTGGATCGTCTTTATCTACTGTCGCTGCGACCGAATCAATGCGATCTTCGGTGGCTTCACCGTCGAGACCGCTTAAGCGATAAGTGATTGACATTGGCGGAATTCTGTTCGTACCGATAAGTCGCGAGGGAGGGCTGCCATCATTCTGCTGATTTTGTTGCATTGGAACCCAAACCTTTTCGTACACATCGACGACTTTTAAATCAAGCGAAATGATCTTGTTTCCGCATGAGAGCAATTCCATGCCAAAATCATCTTCGATCAAACCGACCAAGTCGAGTTGAGCGCAGATGAAATTCTTCACATCTCTAAAAGTCGGCGTAGATTCCAGCTGCGCTTCGTCGCCAAATGTGGCATCGTCGTCCGCGTCTACACCCGCCCCCGCGTTAGCGATGTCAGATGATGCAGCGTTATTATCACCTTCATTATCACCAACTGGAACTTGTTCCGCGACATCGTACGGTGAAGGTGACATGTGCCCTCGGATAAACTCTTCTTGCGTGGACGATTTCACCAGGCGAACCAAACACGTGCGTTTTGGCTTCGGTTTCGGAAGCGCGCACCGTTTGAGTTCATCCAGAACTGAACCCATGGGTAAAACAATTTGGACAGTATCAGATATATTGTGAGATATTGAAGAGAATCGAGCGCTGCGAGAATTCGCGTTCGCCGTTGAGCGCAAAAGTTCAAAGCAAGCGCCAGCAACGGACGTTCTCGAAGTGTTTGGATAGTTCACATCGCTCGCCCCGTAACACGCGTCCAAGAGCTTTGCCAAAGTAATATTTGCAGAAATTGCGTGCGGTGCCCTGTGCGCAGCAAGCGCTCTCGCAATTGTCGCTGCGTATGTAATCGCTTGGATATCCTCCTCGCTCACTTTCAAACTTTCGCATCGCAAGTTGTCTTCTTCGGAGACTATTTTGTCTGAGACGAACTTAGCGCATCGTTTCAGAGCAAGACCGAAGGATGGGTCGACGAGTCCATGCTGCTCGAGAAGGCTTTCACTTTCATGCCACGCGTACTTTGCAACTTCGAGGAGCATCTCCGTCAACGTTCTTACCGAGAGCTTCACTTGAGACGGATCAGCAAACGTGAAAACGAATGAGTCTGTTTTCACTTCCCAATCGGTACACATGCTCGCTTCGAGCGCCGCGTAGACGGATTCTGCGGCATCATCGTTCGAAACCACATCCGTATTCTTTAACAACTCAAGGAGGGATTTCAACACCGCCAGACGCTCTTCTTCTGTTCCTTTCGAAATTGCGATCAATGCGCTCGAGGCCAGTCGCACAGTCTCCTCCTCCAAAACGCGAGAGTTGACGAAGCATTCAACGCAACCGCTGATAGCATCGATGTTTTCGTTATCCATGCGTCGTCGTCCACCTGGTCTCGCGATTGCATCTTGCTCGAAGAGCTTCAGGGCTGCACGTACTGCGACGTCCACGAAACGATGATTTGGATTTCTCGTAGGATTGAGCGTTTCTGAAAGTTGCAAAATGGCAACTGTGGCATCACCGCTGGCATCGTTACGTTTCACCAATTCCATTCGTGCAAGCCTCGACAAGACATCGACATCGGTTTCGAAAGTAGAAGATGTGAAATTTATTCCACCACCTTCGGGGCGAAGCGAAGAAGTCTTCGCTCGCTCGGAAGATTGCTTAATCAACCATGATCGCGTATCCACATTCGCGTCCGCAACGGCAAGTGCAACTAATACGCGCGCAAACTTCGGTGCCATTTGTGGCAAGATAGAGGAAGTCGCAAAAAGAGCATCCTTTACATGATTTGAATCAAATGCGTAAAAGAAGACTTTTTCACGAGCAAGAGAAACCAGAGCTGGGACGATTGCAAACATGTACGAACGAAGCGAACCGAAATGATTGGTTTCCTCGCCGTAGTAGTTGTGCATCGTATGCAACGACGAGTCTGATTCGATAAAACCTCCTTCACCTCTACGTGCATAACTTTCGAGTGCACGATGCAAAGAAATGCGTTTGGCTTGACATTTTGACAACGTAATGCGGGCGTTCTTTGCAACTTCTTTGTACGACCTCAACGCCAGGGCCTCAAAGTCGCCATTTTTCGCAAGTGCATCCTCCGAAGCAGTGGCGTTGTTTCGTCCAATTGGAACGTAGCCCGACACTAACGTTGAAGATGCCGGAACAGCAGTACTGCTGGTGCCACCGCCAATTGTTTTTCTCGTTCTTGATGGCGTCGAAGGTGCCGAAGCCGTCTTGTTCACCTCTGCGTTCAAAATCTCGCTTTCGTCAACTACAGCTGCGCGTGAAAGCAAGGATCTGCAAGTGCTCTCGCATTGCCTCAATATATTTTGAGTATCACGTTCTTTTACGGTTAAAATTTCAAGCGCTTTCATCGCACTCGTGGCTTCATCTTCTGTGTATATACCAGAAGATCCGTCACCGATGACTTCTGAATAAGTAATGTACGCGTCGAGTTTATCTTGCCTCGCGCAACCACACTCGTTGCACCAAAACGCATCCGTCAGATTCTCGTAATTTATATTTCGGCACTGTCGGCATTGGTACGCATTCTCTCTGCAATAACGGCAAATACCGTGCGCAGCATCTTGTACGTGTCGGCTACAACGCGGGCACGGAAGCATTTCCGAAGCTTTCTCATGCATATCAACGTGGAACGAATCGATACGAATGGCAATCGCAGAAACGTCCTCGGGGATGCTCAACGTAAGCATACCTTCAGTTTGTCTGTTCTTGAACGAAATATTTCCAACGAATCGCCACGGTTCACTCGGTTGCTCCCATGAGATCGCTGATTTCAGAGAAGAAACAATATTATTATCGGCGCCATTCGATCCAGACGCGCGAGGTAGTTGCCTGCTCGATAGAAAGGCGCTTCCACTCGAGTTCAAAATCGAAGATGAGGCAGACACAATGGACGGAACAACCCAGATGGAGACAGATTTCGGCCATCTTGACGATTTTCTCGTTTGCAACGGCGTCAAGTTGATGTTAGCTTCTTTCAATCTGTATACTTCGCTAAATATCGTCAAAGAGGCGTTCGCGGTAAAAGCCCGCGTTCCTTTCATCAGATGCAACGGAGTCTTCCGATAGGGCGTGGACGCGTACGCGAGCGAAATATCGTCCGGATTCGGGTCAATCTCGAGCCACTTTGCGTGTTTCGCAAAATCTTCATCGGTTTCGAGTAAGAAATTCACGAAATTTTCGTGCGCTGAGGTCCCCATCGGCTGCGGCAGCAAGTTAGCATCGTCGGCTGCAGCGGTGGTGGTGTTCTTCGCAACCAAAGATTGCGACTGGGCTTCGAGCGCTTCCAATTTTGCGTACATTTCCCTCCTCGGATGTGTCCTCAACTTTTCGCTCGCCTTGCGAGCATTCCCACAAAAGAGCTCAATATTAGCCATCACGTCGGGTTCGTTGGCAAAAATTGAGAAGTCCTTTTCGAGAGCAAACGCGACGATTTGAGACACGCGCTCAATTCGTGCGCCACAAGCAACATTCGATAATGCCTTTGTCAAAGATCTCGCCATCCCTACCAAATAAATGTTTTGTCGTTCGTTTTCTATGCCAACATCTTTAAGATTCTTCCAGATTGCTCGCAAACACGTCATCGCCGCATCTCTGGCAGATTTCTTCGACGAACCCAACAATGTGGTTTGAATAACGCAATCGACCACACCAGAGAGCTCTTTCTTCGTTGATTCAGCACAGTATTCGGCAGCAAACTCGAAGAGCAAACACGCGTGTTCGCGTTGATCCACCGCAGAGAGTGGAAAGCGCGGCATTGCTCTTGCCGCAGCTTTTACCGCGGCGACAATGACGGAAGGCATCGACGCGAGAGAGAATGCAAACGCTTCTGGGGTTTGAGAAAGCACCTCAAACAACCTTTTCAGAGGAACCGAAACCAAACGAGTCGTGCTGTTTTCGCTCTCAATCGTCCCGTCGTTGTTGACACGATTCTTGAGCGAAAACGAGAGACGTTCGCACGCAGAAACGATAATTCCAGCATCTTTAATCGCTTGAAATTTTTCGTTCTGCACGTCAACAGACCTCGCGAGACTGTCCACGACAAATTCAAATTCCGTAAAACGAGCAACGCAGTGAGCATCGGAATCGACGATATCGAGACGTAAGCTTTCAGACGTAGCATAACTTTGGACGATAAGCTTTGTCCAGCTTTGGATGTCTGCTGTCGAGTTTGAAATGTCTGATATCTCCGCACCTGTCGTGCGATCTGCATCCATATCAAAGCTCGTGGATTCAGATTCGCTCTTGTTTACTGCGTCTCTCGCGTACTTGGCTTGCAATAAGGCACATTTTAACGCCGCAATCAACTTGTCTCGTTGTTCTGAGCGCATTTTACTCTTTTCCTTAGCCTCTTTCAGGTAGTCTATGTTTTGAGAGTCTACAGAGATATTTATTTTGGTGTTGATATTATCGTTGCATTTATCGAGCGAATCACTTCGCCCAAACTCGGCAATTTTTCCCAAAAGAGATTCCACAACACGCTTCGTCCATTCTAAGACATCACGCGCGCCATCCTTCCCATCCGGATACGCCAGTGCCGCATCTTTCCCGCTCGAAGCCATGGCCGCAGAAGCCGACAGCGCAAGTATGCGACAGTCTCGATCCGAGACGTTCTTATTCTTCCCCATCGTCCCAGGCTTCGATAAAATAGACGGCACAACAATACCTTTCGAAAGCAATTTAGCGACTAACACCGATGCGTCCGAGTCGCTCTTTAAGAGCGTCCGCAAGAACATCGCGTGCGCGGGAGAGACAATATTTGCTTCCGTCACACTGGGTTTCGGCGGCTTCGAATCCTTTCCGACGCGAGATGAAAAACCCATTTCACTGCCATCCTTGGACAACAACGTGCTCAACCCCTTCGTTGCCACAGCACGCGTGGGATCGCAGATATCTTCAACAATCGCACCGATGAGCTTTTTATTTGACTCGGTGAGTGTGACAAAAGTCTTCTTCTTGTTGAGAAGCGCTGCACTTCCGTTACTCGACGGAGGAGGATTGCGTCGTTGCACAATTCTCGCGAGGGGATGTGTCGTGCGATGCCCCTGTTCGAGTAAGGCGCCGGTAATACCTCCACGATCACGGCATTCCGAGCACAAATCGACATCGTCGCAAACTTCGCAGTGCCATCGAATGCCTTCGATGGATTCGTCGCACATGTCGCACCGGTGACCACCACTTACCATATTCCCTGCGAGAAAGTTCGAAAGAATCCCCACGCCGCTCGGCGTGTTCTCTGATGTTGCAAATCCACTGGAAGGACCACCAGTTAAAAGCGTCGGTCGACGTAGGCGAGATACATTGCGATTCGAGGAACTAGTAGTAACATCCACATCATCTCTTAAAGAAATTGGGAAAACTGGTTGCCTCAAGGAATCATTGCTGCCACCGTCGTTCAATATTTCGCGATCAAAGAAAAAGTCCACGTTTGGTACCCGAGGCGCGAAACTATCGAGCATAGCTAGCGCCACCGATCTCGAGAAGTTTTCATCCGCAGATTTCAAGCACGCTGCGGCAATATCGGCAGCTTTTTGCGCAAGTTTTGCCGACGGGGGATTGTTGGCAAATCCTTCGCAAGATGCAATCAGCGCCTGAACCAAAGAAGGCACAAACTCCTCGCAATCAAAAGCGCCGTGAGAATCCCTAACAACCCGAGGCGTCAAACACAAACCTAGTCTTAGCGCTTCCAGAGTTTGTTTCTGAAAGTGGTCATCACACGTTTGCATAGTTAGTGGGCGGCGTACGAAAGGACGACCAATATACTTGCACGCACGCGCGAAGCTTTCTATGTCAGAATCTGGTAAAGCCCAATTGGCGTCGCGACGCCACTCGTAATTCTTTTGAATCATGCGAAATGTGGACAACGCTATGCTGACGGCGCACAAATCCTTCGTGGAAACATCTTCCGGACTTTTCGCTAAAATTGCCTTGAACGCGCTGCGTTTGGTCTTTGATGACGGGAACCAGCCATCGGCAGCAAATACGCGCACTGCAGCGGACTGGTTCTGCAGCTTCGAAAATGACAATCGCCTCGGAACCTTCACAGGCGTCGTGGATGCACTGCTTGCCGCTGCTTGCTCAAGTCGCGCGTAGACCGTGATCGCAGAAAAGGTTTCATCGAGAACAATTGGAAACCCAATCGCAGATAGCTTTCTCGCACTTGATGAAGAAGATGGCGCTTCGGTGCCACTGGTAAGCTCTTTATGGCGAGTTGCACGAGCAACCCTAGATCGAACGTGCAATGACAATCGCTCGCGCAAAGCGATGGCGCGTGTTTTCATCGATTGTTCGATGTGCGTTTTCGGACATGAATAGGCCACGACGCGTGCAACTTTAAAGCATGCACCGCGAGGTGCATTCATGGATGGGTGAAAGACTAAAGTCAACAACCCGTTCTTCTCCGAGCATAACTTGGACTCTTTTGAGTTCAGTGGAATATCGAACCACCTCGTGTTACCCATCACTCCAGAAGCAGCATCTGAATTGTTGGCGTTTCTAACAGTAGAATTACTTCGTGCATGTTCGCTGTCAATCAGAGAAACTTTTCTTCCACCTTTGAATATTTCAACACTTTTGGGCACGCAATTCGCGTCCTCCGCAGAACTTCCGTAATTCAACTGAACTCGAATACCCGCGAAGCTCTGAAGCTTAGGATCGCGCGCCGCCGGAAGATATGAAAGACACAACGCCGCAGCAGCATTTGCACGCGCGGTTTGAATCTGTGAATTCAAATCCTCCGAGATTAAGGACTCCTTAACCGAAGAAACTGGATCTTCATCGTTATCTCCCACAGCATGGAACTCTCCGTAAATCGCGCACTTTTCGGTAACTTCAGAACAGCCTTCGAAGTACAAAACATCACCAGAGTCGTGCGCCGAATGTGACGAATGTGACTCTGGATGATATACTCTTTCTTCACCGTCATCGTATCCTTCTTCTCCTTCATCTTCTTCTTCTCTTTTTCTGCGGTGTTCCTCTTCTCTGTCCTCCCCGTAGAAATACACGCGAAAAGAACCATCTTCCAATAAGAGGCACAACATCGTTTTTCTATTATCGGCATGATTTTGATCCCAATCAGGTTGGTAACCTGCGAAACCACGCAAAGTAGAAGACTCGGGACCACTGTCAATATTATTTGTATTGAGCAAAGTTTGCGTATCCACGCCTTCAAAATTACTCTCGTTTTGAAAAGTCAAGACTCTTGTAGACATATCGCGACGAGATACAGTAAGAAATGAAAGAGGTGGAACTTCTGGATCCGCCCCGATTGATCGTGCGCGAAAATCGCGTTGAAAAGCGCAATCGCCTACATACGCAAGGCCTTTGTTCGCATCTCCTTTTCCGCGAATGGAGAACGTTGTACTCGAACCTGTTGCATAACTTTGCGCCGAAGATGGTTGGCTATATTGTGCCGATGAAGGTTGGCTATCAAACATAGATCCGGTTCCAGTGGTTGAAGTCGCAGATAATGGACTCATCATCATCTCTTCAATGCAATCATCGTCGCGAATAACTTTTGGTGCCCTTAATTTGAACGAATCCGGATAGTCTTGATCGCGCTCAAGTGCTGTGACTACAGTATCTCCCGACTCGTAGGAAACAATTAAGACATCATGTGTTTGAGAATAGTGAAGCGAAACACCATTCTTGCCCCGAGGCGAAAAAGAAAGAGTTGGGGAATCTGGTTCGCCGAACTTGGCATTTCTACGCGTCAATTCTGGGAAAGAGTCTGTTGAAATCAAAGTATTCTCGTAGAGTGAGATGAAGGTTGTGTCTCCAACGAGCGACAAGCAATGCAATTCGCCGTTGTCGAGTAATCCCAAGAAAATCAACTTCTCATCCGCACCATCGGTATCAATGAAGAAAGCACAATCCACAAAGTTTCGTCCAATCGGGGGCGTGATTGATGTTATTGGAGCGTCCGGGGTAACCAACGCGTTCTTACCTCCGCAATCATAGAGTTTTGCATAGTCGCGAGAGCACAAGGCCAAAGTTCCCGCACAACCCGGGACCCATTTAACAGATAGCAACGCACCAAACTCTTGCTCTTCATCAAAAATGTTCTCAATCGCAATGCGATTAATGACTTCAGCAGTTTCTGAAAGTGAAAAAACGTGCACGTCACGCAAGCCACTCACGGCCAACTTTGAAGGATCGCTCGGATTGAAACACACGTTGAACACTTCAAACGTCGCCTTCGCTCGCAACAAAGCATCACACTTATCTGCGAGACGGTCTGAATGATAAAGCTCATCTGCAGAGAGTATTGATACCTTGTCACCTTCACCAATAGCGAGTAGACCAGAAGTTGATGCAGATACACAACTTTTACGAGGTAACGGTAAAACCTGAGACATCGCTTGAGTCTGCGCGGCGAAATCCTCTCTCGCCTTCACATCAAACGTTCCTGGCTTCATTGCTCTACCGAAGTTCATATTAAACTTCTCCTTGTTCTTCTTGCTCAACATATTTGGTTCCTTTGCGGATTTGCTCGCCGACGCTCTAACGTAATCCTCATCCTCGGATGAATCGTCGTCGCTTTCGTGATCGTCGAGTTTATCGACACAATTGTTCGCAACTCGTTCAAGAACGTCGCTCACTCTCGCAGATTTCAATGCAGAACCAAGTTTCGCGGAAAGTTCTCTCGGTAACGTCCACGTAGCAATGAGTTTTTTCTCGATCGCAGAGGTTTCTAAGGCGGCGATAGATTCATCTTCGAGCTCGGAATCCGAGTCCGGGTGAATAATTTCCGAGGGTTTCCCAACAACTTCAGCTTTCCATTCATCCTTAGTCAACTTCGCCTGATTGACCGTAATGCATCCACAAGGACGTAACACACCGTCGCGTTTGGACTGACCAGCGCCGCAATCGCACGAAAATTTGCTTTCCCGAGAATACGCTAGGCGATGTCCCTTGTGACAGGTCACGGCACACGTTGAGCAGCATCCGCGGTTATCTACAAGATTACAATCGTAACAATAATACCAGTGCTGGCGCTGGTAATCGCGTTGAGATATGTAAGAACACTTCTTAGCTGAATTCAACGACGTTTCGCCACCTTTTGCATCACCAGTAGAAGGTACATCAACGACTCTGCCTTGCGGTGAAGAAGTTGTTTGGGCATTCACACTCCCTCTTTGTTGCAGATCGCCACCAGTAGAGCGTCTGTTACCAAACGCAACACGAGCCTCACTCAATAGACTCGAAAAGGCTGCCTCGAGCGTAAGTTCGCGTCTCGCACTCGCGTCGGGAGGGACACCACCACCTTCTACATCTTCAAGATTCGCTTGGCGTAACAGTTGCTCGATCATTGGAACGTTCGATAATGCGAGTAATTCTTGTTCAAACAACTCGTGCTCAATTTCACCGTCCCTCGCAATTTGCTCTTCAATAGTCTGGTATTCCATGTCCTCTGCGACATCGTCGGAAGTAGGGGTATGGGTTACAGAGTCACTTGGCTCTGGTGTTCCAGTATCGGAATCAACACCACCACGCGTGTCTTTCGGCGTACTCGTAATAAATCGACGCAAGGAAGCCTCGTTAGACATGACGCGAGAAGCATCTTTGCCTGCTTTTACGACGAGACGAAGTAATTTTGCAAAGCTTTCGAGCGAAGAAGTTTCTCGAGGTTTGTCTGTCACACCACGTTGTTTAAATGCGGTTGAAAATATACCACTTTCTGCGCCAGACTTAAATTCATTATCTTCGTCATCTTCTAAATAAAAAGATCTCAACGAGTCAATAACTGCTTCTGCTGCGTATTCGACATATCGCGTATCTTTCTTCGCTATCACGTCCTTCGATGGCGACGGAGATGTAGAACGAGGCGTTTTTACGGCACCGTCTTCGCTTAAATATCGTTTTAAAATGTAAGCCGCTGCATCGAATCGACCTTTCTCGATAATGCCAGGCATACTTCTAAGTGCTCGCGAGACAACATCGTCTTCGGATTCTAACGATATTTCCAAAACATCCACCAATAAGCGAGCTGACCTTTTGACTTTTACACTGTCGAGAAGCATGGTAATACTCTCCACAGTCTTCAATTCGTCGATACTCGCGAGCGCTTTTCTTGTTTCCACTGGCATAACTTTCGAGATCGTCGCGATGCTGTCACAAATAGACGACATCACCTCCGCCGAGTAGTACTGTTTCGTTTCATCGGAGAAAGAAGCGAAAGTGTCACAAATTGCACGCACGAAAATTGTCACGTTCGGGTGCCCCCGTGCAGCTAGACGAGTATCGGTTTTCTGACTTTTCTCTGCAACGAGTAACGTCGCACGTTTGACTCGATCAATTACCGCTGTGACTATTGATTCCGGCATCCGTTCCTTTTTCAGAGGATGCTTTTTTGCACTCGAGGTAGCATCTTTCGCAATATTGCTCAAAGCAATCGGCAAGGTTTCCGGTAACGCCTCGTGAAACACCCGTGATACGTGAATATCTATTCTTTCAAGCTCTGTTACAGAGTTTGGTCTTGCAGCGTCCGCGGCAGTCACTGCAATTTTTGACAATCCATTCAACATTGGAGCTCTGGAAAGTTTCTCCATTACTTCGGACAATTTCGAGCGAGCCGCAACCATTTCAGGATCCAACGATCGCTTCAAAGATGCCGCGGCGGTTGATTTCATTGGCGACGAGATATCCGCAATCCCTTCCTTCAAGCGCGCGTCAATCTCGCCTTGTTTCTTGCACAACGCCACCGTCGTCGCACAGATTCTCTCCAAAAGCAACGTCATTGAATTCATGTCCGCAATTTCATCCAAAAAGTAACGCTCAACATTTACGTTTAATCCGCAGTTCTTTCCACGCGCACCAACATTTTTCGCAGTTTCCGTTTTAAACTTTTCCCAGCTATCTTCACTGATGGAGGCGAAAAACGCATCGTTGTTGTATCGATCAAAGATATCTTTCGGAAAATACGTTTCAAAAGCCTGATCCGCAATCGATTTTGGAAGCTTGGCATAAGCAACCATATCACAAAAGTTTTCAATCATACCTGATGATGACGATGACGATGCGCTTTCGTGTTGAGCGTTGTGATATTCGTTGATAGCATCTTCGCGACGCGCAATAAGCGTTTCGCAAGCACGAGCTAAATCCGTCCAAACAACTACGTTGGGTACGACTACGTTCGTCTCAACACTTCGAGTCAACGCAATGAGCGCTTCGTCAAATCCAGCTAATACGAGTGGATTTCTAGCGTTTCTATTCTTATTCAAATCAACTGAGGTTCCCTGAAGAAGAGACGAACCCAACGCAAAAATCTTCAGGACGTCAATTTTGTTTGAAGGATCTTCCGTGCTATTCATCACGGCGACGAGTGAAGACGCCGAAGATGATGACACCACTAAGTCACGAGTGTGATGGAGTAAAGTCATACCACCACGGCTGCGTGATATGTCGCTTCCAATCGAATGTTGCTGTTGTTGACCACTCGTTGATTCAAGTGACGGTTCTTTAACAATCTCTTCGTCCTCGTCAATGGATTCGAGAGAACCCAACGGCGTTTTTCTTTCCACGAAACTACCACCTATTTGCGATTTGTAAATTCTCGCCGCATCGTAAGGCAATAAAAAGGTCAGTCGTCCTAAAGCTCTTTTCAATTTATTTGCCATCTGCTGATCAAAGTTACTATTTTGCGCCAAATTATCTTCGTCGGCGAGAATGGCGCACATTTGGTGAGCGCCAAGATTCGCAAGATCACTCGCGAATTTTGTCTTTGTTCTCGAGGCTTGCAACGCTTCGACGCGTTCGACATCGCCGAGTTGCGCTTTCCACGGGAACCATAAGAATTCGTCTTCGAACGAAACGAGTTTTTCTGTACCAATCGCGAGGTTTTTGAACGATTTGAGAACAAAATCTGGCGGATTATCAAAGAAACGCACCAAGTGCGCCAAAGTTGAAGCAACGCGATGAGCAGCTGCAATTGATTTTGAACTCTTCATTTTGTTTCTGCCACGGCGTTCGTGGTAATCGTTGCGTACAAAGCACACATCCAAAGCGCTCGCGCGGCGCTTTTTCGCCGGTAACGCGTGCCAGGCGAGTAATCCAAAAATGATTTTCGCGTTTGCGGCTTGGAAGAAATCTTCCAAGTCATATTCGTCGTCGTCGTCTTCCGACGAACTACTACCTTCGGTACGATCGGCACTCGAGTCGTTTCGAATTGGGTCGTAATGCACGGAGAGTCCGAAGACAAACTCGCTCGATTTGAAAATACCTTCCAACGCTTGCTCGGCTGCGAGACATTTTTGTTCGTCGTCACTAGTCTCCTCCGCAGTGGTGACAGTCGCTTCTGAGATGATGCGAGCGAGCCAACCACAGGCGATTCGGAAAAGCCTCTTCGAGACTTTTTGAGAGCCGAAAATTGCACGATCGATGATACATTTTCGCAGAGACATTGGTAAATCACCATCAACAGAGTTGTCGTCAGTAGTAGTACTTCCGAAAGTCAGCGCGAACGGATTCGCATCTGTCGGTGCGCCAATAATACTTCTCGCCATGTCTACAATCGCAGAAACGTCCGGACTCATGGCAACGTCGTCATCGTGTGATTCTTCATGCCGACGCATTGTTTCGTCAAAAATAGTCAAGATGACATTTAAGCGCGTATTAGTCATCGTTTCTCGATTCGGTGCCAACAAAGCGACAGATTTAGCCAAGCGCGCTCGAATTGAATCGCTGCGAGATATGTCCGCGTGTGCCCGCGAAAGTGTATTCAACGTATTGTCAAACAAACTCAAGAACTGCATTTCACTAATAACGGAAGAAATAACGCCGGTACATTTCGTTACGAACGATTCGAAAGCGTCACCGAGAGCTACGAGTGCTGGAAATTCCTCCTGCGTTACGCCTCCTTTCAAAAGCGAATCGATCGCATTCAAAAGAATGTTCGCACAAAGATCCAATTTGTCGTTATTGCCGTCTCCATCGTCACCCACGTTCTTCGCAGAAAGAAGAACGCGAGCGAGTGCTTTTTCGCGGTTCGATTCGTTCGAATTCGTTTTCAGAGAAGAAGAAGGAGTATTTTTCTTCTCTTCCTTTCCACCAGCGGAGACACTCGTGGCATCGTCGTCGCTCGTCGCTGCTTTTTTCAAACCAATGAATGATCCTAGCACTTTTTCTCGGTTGTCGAAATCTCTCTTCGCGTCTCTTTTTTCCTTGGCGACATCTGATTGTTCAAAGCGTTTCCTTTCCGCGGCTACGTTCGCCGCAGCCACGGCTTCTTCTCGGATTTCATCGAGCGCCTTCTCACATTTTCTCTGAGCGTTTGCAATTGCTTCTCTTTCCTTTACCGCGCGGTTGGAATCGCGTGACTCGCGCGGTCGTTGATGTTGCTCTCCAGTCACCGTCGCAATAGCGGCATCAGTAAAAGAAGAAGATGTAGTAGACATCGTCATCGCTTCATCATCTTCTCCCATCTTTGCCTCCGTCGAAGCTGCAACTAACGACGCTTTCTCTTCCGCTAAGCGAACTTTCGAATCACGAATAACCTCGGTCGCCCAAGTATGTGCGTATTCGCGGCCGTCCAATGTCGCGCGAAGCAAATTCGCCGCTCTCTTCAACGCCCTAAAATCAACGTTATCGAATTGCGTCGCCGCTTCCTCCTCTTGGTCGATACCGCCGCCGCTCGTTTGACTCGTCGCGCTTAAACTCGCACTTCTTCTCAACATCGACGAACCAGTCTCTTTTCCGCTCACCACAATCGCTTTTATCGCGAATTGATTCGCGCTTTCCATCAAAAACGTCACCGATTCCGGGTCGTCTTTCAACAACGTCTTGAGCACGTGCGGCTTACTCAACACCGTCGCCACGCTCACCTCGCACACGTTCAACGCCACCAAAAACTCCTTCTTCCGCGTTATCGATATCACGTCCGGATGAATCGCCGGTAACACCAACGTCTCCAAAACGTAGTTCGAGAGGCAGTGCGTCGCGTTCTTCGCGTTCAAGTCGCTTTCCAAAAGCGCGTTCGTTAAACTGGACACCTCGGTCCAAAACTCTGGGATTATTTGTTGGTGTTGAACTTGTTCGTGTTGTTGCGACGAACCTCCTAAAGGTTCGCCGTCGTCTGAATCGTCGTTGCTTTTCTTCTTCGCAAAACTCGTCGTTTTTGTCGTCTGAATCGTCGCAAAGGAGGAGGCAGTCGGGGTCTTCGACCTTTCCTCCTCGTCTTCGCCCATCTCTGTTCGTCTCTTTTCTCGGAGATGAAGATCTCTTGTCTGTCTTGTGTTCTTCTCGTTGGGAAAAACAAAAACGTGTTCGTACACAGACGCGCTGTTGTTCGGAAGAGAAAGAAAGAGGAGCAGAGTTTTTTCGACCCTCCTTTCCGTTTCGTTCGTTCGCGTTTTGCTCTTTGTTGCGTCTTCTTTGTTGTCTTCTTCGTTCACTTCTTCGCAACAAAAGGAGTATTCTTCGCGAGCGCTGATTTTGAGTGTTAAGTGAGAAAGAAAAGAAGGTCAACCTCCTCGAGATCTCTAACGAACTCACAAATTATGAAACCCTAAACTGTATTTTTACACACCAAAGGAAACAGGCAAAATTCCATCACTGTTTGCGCTAATACATTACTATTCGTCACGAAACTTAGCGCCACTCTGATAAAAAAGCACTCGCTCTTGGCAGAAAAAAGAAGACGAGAGGTAGGGCGAACGGAAACTAGCGTTGAATTTGTCCTCGCGAGGTCGCGTGATACGGTTTTTTTGTGCAACGCTTTCGCGTAAGGAGATTGGAAAAAAATGA
>CERG01093819.1_pt1 | contig 20619 bp, 18 predicted proteins | sample 530861 | NCBI WGS metagenome assembly CERG01 (sample SAMEA2621037, study PRJEB7988) | marine metagenome | biome: marine biome (ENVO:00000447); feature: deep chlorophyll maximum layer (ENVO:xxxxxxxx); material: "saline water (ENVO:00002010), including plankton (ENVO:xxxxxxxx)" | depth 50 m
TAGGCTTTTTGGATAACATTAGATTTTCTAAATCTTTTTCTAGAGGTAAAAATAACAATAATAGATGGGGTAAAAATAAAATAAAATACCAACTTAAATCCAAAGGGTTATCAGATCAGGAAATTGAAATTGGAATTAATAGCATAAAACAAGAAAACTACATTAATGTGCTTAGAAAAAATATTGAATTATATAATAAAAAATTAAAAATGCCAGACAGAAATAAACTCATCTCCCACCTTATTTATAAAGGCTACGAGATGGATATAATTTTAAAAATTATCTAGAAGCGGATCTTACAATATAAATATAATTAGAAAACATCCTGAGCAACATACCTAAAACAAAAAATATTAAAATGTCATTTAAGTCTTGAGGTAGAAAATTCCAAAGAATTAATAAAGAAAATAAAACAGCACAATTAATTATAAAATACCACCTAGTTAAAGTTGATTTAAAATTGAAAATCAGTAAAAAAGAAAAAATTAAATTAAAAGGAACAGCCCATATTAAATTATAATTGAAAGATGATAGATGGTCTGTGAAAAACCATAAATAAATTAGTAAAGCACCAATTACACCAGATATAAAAAAAACTGTAAAGTCAAAATAAATATATAGGAGACTATATTTAATTTGTCTAAAAGATAAAAAAACACATATTATTAAAAACAATAAAAATATATACTTAGGTTGAAAAATATTTTTATTTATTACTGGAGAATTTGAATTGATAATATTTGTTTTTGAAATGAGGTTAACATTATCATCAAGGAATGAATCTTCAAGATTATTAAATAAATACTCAGGTAGAAACATCTCTTCTGAGTAACTAGCTTTCTTATCTATTTCTAAACCTAAACAAATATCAATACCTAGATCACCCCATTTATTGTTTTTAAGGTATTTGTCCATTAAAGCTCTAATTGTTTGATTATCACTTTTCTTTTTGAATGTAATTCTTTCTCCGTATACTGTAATTAGAATATCTCTAATTTTAGTGGCACAATTATTATATACATAATTATACAAATAGGTTCTGTTTTCAGGCTTAATATTTTGCTCTAAATAATTAAATAATATAATTTTTTCAGAATTATTTAAGTTAAGTACTTGTTCCTTGACATACCTTTTTTGATTAATATAAAAATTCTCAACCGTCTGATAATTATACTTTCCAACCATATATAATAGTCGGCCATTTAAAAAGTTTATATAAAAATTTGGTTGATCAAAATCAAAAATTCCGTAATTATAAAATAAATCTATATTATTTAATTTATCTCTATACCGTATTCCACTATGTCCAAAAGCACTGTATAGTTCATCCTCATATGGGCCAATTGTAATAATAGAAAACTCAATATTATCATCTCCTTTTATTATAAAGGAAAAGAAAAACATAAAACTAAAAATTAGAACGCAAAATTTATTTTCCATCTATTATAACTACTATTTCTCCTTTAATGGTTTTATTATCCAACTTATTTATTAACTCAGAAAGAGTTCCTCTTAAATTTTCTTGATATACTTTAGAAATTTCTCTTGAAATAGATATTTTTCTGTCTTCACCTATAACTTCTTGAAGTTCTTTCAATAATTTAATTAATCTTTTAGGAGACTCATATAAAATAATTGATCTTGTTTCTTCTTTAAAACTTTTCAGTCTCTTCGTTCTACCTTTTTTGGAAGGGATAAACCCCTCGAAGACAAATCTTTCAGAAGATAACCCTGAATTTACCAAGGCAGGGACAAGGGCTGTTGGACCAGGTAAACAATTAATTTCAATGCCTTTTTTTATAGATTCTCTGACTATTAAAAAACCCGGATCTGATATAGAAGGAGTTCCCGCATCTGAAATTAATGATATTTTTTTGCCAGACAGAATTTGGTTAATATGTTTATTTACCGTTTTATGCTCATTGAAAGAATGGAAAGAAACTAAAGGAACTTCGATGTCATATTTTAAAAGTAATTTCTTAGATACTCGAGTATCTTCACATAGTATATAATCTGAATTTTTTAAGGTTTTAACTGACCTAAAAGTTATGTCTTCAAGGTTACCAATTGGAGTAGGGACTATATTTAATGTCAATTTATCAATCATAAAATTTTATCTATCTCCTTAGCTAAATTATAATCCTTAGATGTTATCTGATTTTCTTTATCATGAGTACATAAATCAATAATAACTTTATTATAGATATTATAAATCTCAGGATGATGATTATTTTTCTCAGATACTATTGAAACTTTAGTTATAAATGCAGCAGCCTCTATAAAGTTCTTAAATTTAAATTCTTTTCGAAGTTTATTATTTGACTCTTCCCACATAATTATAAAGAAATAACACCTTTTATTTTAGAAGCTTTTTCATAAATATAAAGTATTTCAGAAGAATTTTTCACAAGATGTGTCAAAGTGATAGAAGTATACTTACCGTTTTTAGAAGTTCTCTCATTTCTTTTAGCTTTAGGAATAAGATTAAATATTTTCTCTTTGGAATTAGATAAAATTATGAACTTAAAGTTATAGTCACACGGAAACTTATACTCTTCATCAAGAGACTTCTTAAAACTATTAGAGTTTAACATTTATTAAAAGAACTTATATCTGAAATCTTCAATATTTGAAAACTTCTTAATTGCCTGATCAATTTTAAGAGATGAAGTGAACTTATTTGCTTGTAATAAAGAAATGCCATAATCAGAGTAACTACTTAATGAATCTGCAATATTTTTTTCATTAAGCTTAATTACAATAACTCCATCATCAATTTTAATTGGCCTTGTTAATTCATTCTCCTGCATAGAGAATGCAACACCAATAGCTTCTGGGGCAAAACCAACATTTTGGATAGAATTAGTGTTAAAGTCTAAATCAGACATCTCAAATATCTCACCATAGTCTAAACTTGATTTTAGATCTTCAAGAGTAGAGTATCCTTCAACTTTTTCTGATATATATCCAAACTTCTTATCATCAATTATATTTTTCCTAATAGAGTTTTCAACATCATTTATATTTTTTGTGCCTTCTTCTTTAATTTCTGATAAATGCGTTACTATGTAACCATCATCTAGCTCTATTACGTCAGAAATATCATAGTTATATCTAGCATCATCATATGACCAAAGCACTACACTTCTTGCATTATCAACTTCTGACAAATTTGATGCATTTTTATCAACTTCAATTTCAGATGAAATCTTATATCCATTTTCTAAAGCAAAATCTTTAAATGAGTTGCTTGAGGACATAGCATCAATTTTAAACATTTCAGCATTTCTGTAAATATTATTTCTGGTATTATCACTAGGAATAATTTCCTTTAAAATTGTAGTTACCTTATATGATTTTTTTGTTTTAGGCTGAGTTACATATATAATATGAAAACCAAAATCTGATTCTATAATCCTTGGTATTAATCCAGATCGTGATCTAGAAAAAACTGCATCTTCAAATGGTTTTACCATTCTATCTTTACTGAACCAACCAAGGTCACCCCCAACTGAAGCAGATCCGTCCTGACTGTAAGTTCTTGCCGTCTCATCAAAATCACTTCCATTTCTAAGAAGTGATAAAATTCTTGATGCCTCTGATCTAACTGAACTTTTATCGTCTTCTGTGAATCTTAACAAGATGTGTTTTGCTCTAGCTTTAAACTCTTTATCCTCAGCTATATCGGATAACTTGTAAACTACAATACCACCATCTTTAAACTGATAATCAGAAATATACCCCTTTTCTTTTTCAGCTAATTCAACTGGGAGCTCGTCAATATTAAAACTCATATATGGATTAAATCCATCAGAATTCAGAAGTGCAAAAGTTGAGTCATTAATTTGTCCTGATTCTAAACTAGAAATAACATCTTTGATTTCATTAATATAAAAAACCGAATCATCTTGTGAAGGCTCTAAAGGAAAATACAAATAGTCTATTGATCTAGATTCTTCTTGTTGATATTCATCTTTTTTCTTATTTAAAAATCTTTTCATCTCATTATTAGAAACCTCAAATAAAGAATCTGGGATTTTGTAAAATGGAACAAAATAGTAAGATAGATTTACAGTATTAGATAACTTATAATATTCAGATTTTGATTGTAAAGTATTTACGTTAGTTGTTAAGCTAAGTAGATTATCATACTTTGTCCTAAGTCTCATTGGTTTTAAGTTTGATTCAAATGAGAACCATGCCTGTTGTTGATTTACAGGTTGATTTGACAGATTCTGTAAATAACCAATTACGTTATCTACATTAAATACTCCAGAATTTGGATCTGTAAAAGCCTCTAAAATCATTGGGTGAATATTATCACCTTGAACCATATCTACAGATTCTCTATCAGAAACAGATAATCCAAGAGAGTTATACTGTTCTACATAGCTAATATCATTTATCAATTTTTCCCATGCTTGATCTCTAATACCTGATAACTCTTGATTATTAGGAGACCTTCCGTTATTTAGTGAAAAATTATATGATAACTGTTCAAATATTGCATTAAACTGAATCATATCAATATCCTCACCATTAATTTCACCAACGATATTTTGATTTTGATTGCCTAATGAACTGTTTGGGCCTAGAATATCACCCAATACAAATGCAGCAATAGAAAAACCTACTACTACTACTAGGAATTTACCCATCTTATCTCTTAAAGTACTAATTATTGCCATAATATATATTTGGAAGCCAAAATTAATTTTTTATAACTAATTATTTACATTCTTTCTAAAAAAAACACTGTTTATCTTATTATTATTTTCTGTGAGAATTTTAATTGTAAAATCATCATATGTCAAAATTTCATTTTTTTTTGGAATATTTTTATTTGAACTTAATATAAATCCTCCTAAAGTATCGTATTCTCCTCTGGGAATATTTAAACTATATCTTGAATTAAGATAATCAATTTCGAGTCTAGCACTCAAATTGAAAGAGTTTTCATCTACTTTATCTTGTAAATAAATTTTATCATCAAACTCATCAATTATTTCACCGAATATTTCTTCTATTATATCCTCTAAGGTAATTATTCCAGAAGTTCCACCGTACTCATCTATTACAATAGCTATATTGATTTGTTCCGAAATAAATTTGAGAAGAAGATCATTCGCAAGATTTGTTTCATTTACAAAGTTTATAGGCTTTATTATATCACTTATTTTCTTCGGATCATTAAATAGAGATAATCCATGACAATAACCAATTATCTTATCTATAGAAGATTCATATACAATAATTTTAGTATGTCCAGATTCTTCTATAATTTTTTTTAAATTAGAAATTGAATCAGAATTCTCAACAGCAATAATTTCGGTGCGAGGAATCATAAAATCTCTGACTTTTACCATTTTTAAATTAAGAGCATTATTAAAAAATTCAGTGACTTTATTAGATTTAGCTCTAGTATCAGATACAACAATTTTTTTAACGTAATCATTAAGATCAGTAAGTTTAAATACTGGCTTTTTATAAGAATACTCTTGCTTTAAAACATCCTTGATAATAAACTTTGATATTATAATTACAGTTTTGACTACTGGATAGAAAACATAATAAATAATTAGAAGAGGTATTGAAAAACTAAAAAACAACTTATCAGGATTAATTAAAAATATGCTTTTAGGAATGTATTCAGCAGTTATCAATACTACCAATGTAGATACTAAAATCTGAATCAGCAATACTGAAAAATCATTACTTATTACCTGAGGCAAATTATTGATAAGTAAAGGTTCAAGGAATTGTGCCATTACTAAACCATATATTACCAAAGAAAGATTATTTCCAATTAAAAGAGTAGCTATAATAGCTGATGTATTCTTATTTATTTTTCCAAAAACTTTTCCAAAAAAACTTTTAGAATTAGACTTTATCTCAAAGTTTAATTTATCTCTTGAAATAAATGCTATTTCTAAACCTGAAAATAAACCAGAGAAAAGCAAACAGACACTAATCAATAAAATTTGATTTTGAATATCTTCCATATCTTATTTCAGTTTATAAATAAAAAAGAATATAAAAGAAAACATATAGTACTCATAAGAGTTTAATATTCCTACCAAAAAGCTTTGATAGATAGCATAGATTAGAAACACAAAAGAAAGTATAAGAACTAAATATTTAATTTTCATCTATCTCTATAATGCCAGATGGTTTAAGTATTTCATAATCAGAAAAATCTTGATTTGAAACCATTCCTTCTCCCTTATGGATTTCATTACCCGTTTTAATTGTAACAAATTTTTCAGAAATAAATTTTTCATCATTTGGATACCAAAATAATTCTTCCGTCCTAAGCTCATCATTAGTTTCTAGATTAAATAAAATAACATTTCCAGTTGCCTCAAAATAATTCTCATTCTCATATTTAATAACATGATTAGCCTTAAAAGTTGCAGAAATTGATTCAGAATTTTTAGAATATATATCCATATCTAGACCTTCAGGATATTTTTCTTCTCCTGAACTATATACCTGATATAACTTTGCTTTAAGTTTGAATTTGACTTGAGCAGAATCAGAGAAAAAAGTATTCATATCTTTAATCTCAATAACTGGACCTTCATAGGATTCCTCAATTTTCTGAAAACTATTTTTTGAACAAGAAAAAAATAAGATGATAATTAGTAGTCGGGACATTAATTCTCCTCGCCTTTCTCAAGCAACTCTCTTAGATCCTTTACTATCTGCCTGATTTCATTCTGGTCTTTCATTAACTCAACAATATAATATTTTAATTCAGATAATCCTGCTGTATTATCTAGGTTCCCATCAGGGGCAGATTGTAATTTTTCCAAAACTTCAGGAGCAAGTGATGTATTTTGATTTGATGATGAGAGATTAGCAATCTCTTTTTTAATTTCATCTAAATCATTTTGAACTGAACTATTATCTATTTTTTCTGCAAGTTCCTGATAAGTTTCTACAATCTCCTCAAGATAACCTTCATCAATAGTAGAAACTTTTGAATTACTTTTTTCCATTGCCTTTGAAAGGTCTTTTAGTTCCTTTGAAAAGTTATTATCAGATTTACCTGAACCTTTACTGTTAGAGTTTAAAATTTCTTTAGCAAGTTCTTTAATTTCATCAATTTCTTTTGATGTAAATAGTTTAAATTCATCCAAATCTTTTTTAGTTTCTTCTTTAAAAGTATTTAACTCAGATCGTGAATCTGCAAGTGCTGTATTTGCTAATAACTGTAAAGAAAAATTACGTAAATCACTCATATCTTCTTTTAAGTCACCAATATAGTAAATAAGACTATCAGCATTCAATGTCTCAGTATCATCATCATCTCTCTTTTGAAGATTTACATTTGCAAGAGTCACTTGTCTTAATAATTCTGTTGCAATATCAAGATTTTTCTTAAGTTCTTTAACTTCCTCCGTATCGTCAACACTTACAACGGTACTATTATTAGTTAAACTCTTCTCCTCTATTAATGTAGATATCTTATCCAAAAACTCATCATTATTTAAAGGGTTGCCCTCATCTGTTAATTGAGATGATATTTGTTCAGATAAAGTAGATAAATCATTTTGGAGTTCTGAAAATTGATTAGAAACTTTTGATATATCTCTCCCAAGAGATTGTAGTTCCTCATCATAAACATTTGTATTATCCTGTAATTCTGCAACAAAATCAACATTGGATGCTAAAATACCTCTATCATCAGAAGATAACGCCTTTGAGACTGAACTTAAAGCCCCAACCATCACTGATAGTATGACGCAAACTATTGCAAACTGAAAAGAAAAGTGAGCAAAATTTTTAGATTTATTTTTAAAAATAAAAAGCCAGTAAGATCCTAATAAAATACCAACAACAACTAAACCAATAACAATGTCAACTATATAATTAGAGTAAAGAGGGATTAAAAAATCTTGAATAACGAAAGCAATACCAGCGTTAAGTGCAAGGTTTTTTCCAAAGAGTCTTAGAACAGGAACACTTTCAATAAACTCAGGTATATTAAATGATTTCATTATCTCTTATTCAAAGTTACTGTCTCATTAATCCAACACCCAGTATTCATTGACTCTCCAACTTCCATATTTTCATTAAATATTTCTTCCATAGATGGAAATTGTTCTCTTGCTTGATTTGCTTGAGCTGTTAGCCCACCACTTTTAAAAATATTATAAGCAGCTATAAAAAGTAGTCTATCTTGAACCCTACTTTTTCCTTCTCTACAGTCATCATAAGAAGCCATATATAAATTGCCTATTAATTTATATGCGTCAGAGTTTTTAGAATTTAAAGAAATAGATCTTCTAGCGTTGTTTCTTGATTTATTTTTATTTCCAATGACAGCATAAAGTTGAGCTTTATTTAAATAAATTTCAGACTTTTGCTCATTATCATCTGATGACTCTATAGCCCCATCATAATATTGCAAAGAAGTTTCATAATTTTTATTAGCCTGTTCCCTTCCAGCAATAAATTTTGCTATTGCAAAATCTTTTTCATTAGTGAACATTATCTTAGCAGCTTCTAGAGCAATTTCAGAAGAAGTACATTTTCCTGTAATGCTTAATTGAAAAATCTTTTTTGCAAGATTTACAATCTCATCAGAATATGTAATATCAACAGGAGTTAAAGTTTCATAATCTGTCTGAACAATTTCATCAGTTGGTGCTGAAGTTAACTCAACTAATTTAGGACCAAGAGTATTTTCGACAAAATTACAATCTACAGTAATAGTTGCTGTCAATAATTTATCAACATTATCCTGATACTTCCTTAACCTTACTTCATTCTTAGGTTCATTAATAATTTTAAAAGAGATTGTCTTAGATATATTATCATAAATATTTAATACCTCATCATCAGAAATAGATTTAGATGTTAATTTGTGTTTTCTAACAATATCCATAAAAGCAACCAAATTACTATTTCCAATTTTATTGCCATTTAGTTCATATGCATCTTTAAACATATTATATAATATCTCATACTGAGTCTTATCTGATCTATAAAAAGTGTATGCAAAAGTTACTTTTCTGTTTTTAACATATGCTTCCCTTCCAAAATTTTCTATTCTCCCATCAAATAAGCTTAAAGACTTTTGAATCAATTCGTTTTTTCTAATAGGATCTTCTTCTTTATCAATTAGACATCTATAAATTTTAATTCCATTCTGATAGATTGATACATGGAGACTAGGAACATTATCAATTAACCAATCTAAATGTTCAACAGCAGCCTCACAGTTCTGTTGTTTTAGATAATCTGTATATAATACGTTTTTTTCCTCTGCTTCAGCCTTGTTTTCAGGCCAGTTCCAACCTGGCTGAGCAAAAAGATAAAAAGTGTTTATAAATAATATTAGGGTTAAAATTATTTTTTTCATAATATTAAAATTAATCAAATTTTCTTTTAATAAACCAAATATTGTTTATTGAACTTCCGATAATGAATTTGAGGTAGTTTTCTTTAATTGATAACTTCTCAACATTTCCTCTTTTTCCTAACTCTAAACCTAGGTTAATTCTTGAAATAGTACCTATTGGCAATGACATTCCAAAAGTTACGGCGGTTGTATATAATTCTTCAGAATTTATTAAAAAAGGAGATTTTTTATATAAAAGCCCCCCCCTATATGTAATTCTCTTGAAAAAACTATTCACATTTTCAGCATCTGGAATAATCTCAATTCCAGATGATATCTGAAATTCAGATTTATAAGATTTTGAAGAATTATCATTATACCCACTACTACTATTCCAAGATCTTGATCTAAATTCTAAACCAACAGATAATTTATCAATAATTTCATATGAAACTCCAATTCCAAAATTTCTAGGAATATTAAAATTAGATGCTACATTATTATAGATTGTATCTATTACTAAAACAGAAAGAGAATTTGGAATTTTTCTTTCAAGCTGGGAAAATCTAGTTGCATCTAGAGAAGAATTAAGATCATAGATTAACCCAATTTTCAAAAAATTATCTTCTTTAAATTCATTTTTATAAAATAAACCAGTTGAAAGTGAAAGATCTTTAAATGATGACCTCTCAAATAAGTTTGAATAAAATTGAGGTTCATTCGAAATACTTGAAGAAATATTACTATTTATTTTACCAAAAACATAGGAACCTTTAAAACCAAAAGAAAAATCATTACCAAGTTTGAATCCATTAGAAAAATAAACTTCAGTAAGTCCTCCTGACCCATCATAATTATAATTTACTAGTGCAGAAGTGGGGTCTCCATTAATTCCGTTTACTTGCTCTTGAGAAAAAAGTTTATAATTAGTATTACTATATGGATTAAAACCAATAGAGGTTACCCATTTACCTCCTTTAAGCATTGGAATTCCAAATCCTATATAATTTATGTTACCATTTCCAGTAATATCTTTGTTTTTATCATTAACAATTTGTCTTACATCAGAAGCAACTCCCATTTCAAATGTAGTGAACCTATTGTAGACTAATGCTGCCGGGTTTTGATTATTTAAGTGCCAATAGGATCCATTACTAATCCCAACCCCTCCCATAGCTAAATTATTAGCAAACGAATTATCTGAAATCTCACCAATTGGGTTTATTGAACTGAATGGAGTAGTGTCTTGAGCGACTGATAATTTAGTTAGAAAAAAAAAGTATATTAGAAATATATTAATATGAATCCTATGCATCTTTTTTTGTTAATTATTTTGAAATGCAAAGATGCATTCTTTAGTTCATAAATAAAAAATAAAATTTCAGCATGAATAAAAAGTCATACAGTGTAATTGGATTAATGTCTGGCACTTCCTGTGATGGACTAGATATAGCTCACTGTATTTTCTCAAAAGTAGAAAATGAATGGCAATATGAATTAATAAATTTTGAGAGTGTCAACTACTCAAAACAAATGAGAAAAAAATTAATACAATGTAGTAAGTTAGACTCTTTATCATTGAAGAAGTTAGATAACGAATTAGGTGAGTTTTTTTCAAACAGTTTAATGAATTTTATAAATCACAATAAAATATCTGCTGATTTAATTTCCTCTCATGGACACACAGTTTTTCATGACATAAAACTGCAACTAACACACCAGATTGGTAATCCATTAATTATATATAAAAATAATAAAATACCTGTGGTTTATAATTTCAGAGAACTAGATGTATTATTTAGTGGGCAAGGTGCACCACTAGTACCCTATGGTGAAAGAGAATTATTTAGAGATTATGATTATTGTCTTAACATTGGAGGTATTGCAAATATATCGTCACTAGATATAAATAATTTCTATGGATATGACATCTGTCCAGCAAATATTATTCTAAATTATTATGCCAGAAAACTTAATTATGATTTTGATAAAAATGGAGAGTTATCTAGTGAAGGGATTTTTAAAAAAAGTCTATTTGAAAAGCTAAATGATTTAAATTATTATAAAGAAAAGTACCCAAAGAGTCTAGATTTATTATATGTAGAGAAAAAATATTTTCCACATCTTAAAAAATATCAACCAAAAGATGTTTTAAAAACCTTTATTGAACACCTATCTTACCAAATAAATAATTCTATAAATAAGAGTAACTCAAAAGTATTACTTACAGGAGGAGGTGTTTTTAATAATGAAATCTTAAAAAAAATTAATAAATACAATAAACTTGACATAAATTATATTGTTGGAAATAAAAAATTAATTATTTTTAAAGAAGCTATCATATTTGGATACCTTGGACTACTTAGGTATTTAAACAAAAAAAATGTTGAGAGCTCTGTTACTGGTGCTAAAACCTCAACATCTTCTGGGCTTATTGTTGATAATAAATTTATTTAGATATGTATGAATTAATGATCATTGTTTTTGTCCTTGGATATGCCTGTATTACTATTGAGCATCAGCTCAAAGTAGATAAAGCTGCAATTGCATTAATAACTGGGATTTTATGTTGGACAATATATGTTTTTGGTAAAGAAGAAATTGTACAACTCGATAATATAAAAAATTACGCTGAAGAAGAATTTTCAAATATATATCCAGACGAAATAGTACAAACAACTGAAGGTATAGGAAAATCAACAAAAGAAATTATACAGCACTATGTAACAGAAGTTCAATTATTTGAGATATTATCTGAAATATCAAGTATCCTTTTCTTTCTAATGGGAGCAATGACCATTGTAGAAATAATTGATATACATGGGGGCTTTAGGGTAGTTACTGATAGGATTAAAACAACAAGTAAGCTTAAATTATTTTGGATTCTTGGTTTTGTTTCATTCTTCTTCTCTGCTCTCCTTGATAACCTTACAACATCAATAATAATGGTGTCTTTGACAAGGAAATTTATTGCTGATAAAAATGATAGATGGTTCTTTTTAGGTATGATTATCATAGCTGCAAATGCAGGAGGAGCTTGGTCTCCTATCGGAGATGTAACAACTACAATGCTATGGATAGGAGATCAAATTACTACTTACGAAGTAATAACTAAGCTAATTATGCCTAGTTTAGTTTGTTTAATTGTGCCACTTATTATTATGTCACCTAAGGTGAAGGGTACATTTACGAGGCCCGACACTGATAAAATGGAGGTGTCTCATCACACAACTGATAGAACAAGAAATATTGTTTTTTATAGCGGTGTAGCTGGATTAGTTTTTGTGCCAGTATTTAAGTCAATTACACATTACCCTCCTTTTATGGGTATGATGTTAAGTTTAGGATTCTTATGGCTTCTAACCGATATTTTACATAGAAAAGACAATCAAGAAGATAAAAGGTATTTTTCTGCATATCACGCATTAGAAAAAATGGATGTCCCAACCTTATTATTTTTCTTAGGAATTCTACTTGCCGTTGGAAGTCTTCAAGCTGCAGGTCAACTTGGCCAAATGGCAGTATTTTTAGATAACGAGATTGGAACTGATACAAATAATGGTGTTTATACAATTGGTCTAATTATAGGTCTACTATCAGCAATTGTGGATAATGTCCCATTGGTTGCAGCAGCAATTGGAATGTATCCTTTAGAAATTGGCGGAGCAGGTTTCTTTGCTCAAGATGGTTTATTCTGGCAGTTTCTCGCATATTGTGCTGGAACAGGTGGTAGTGCCTTAATCATAGGTTCTGCTGCTGGTGTAGCAATTATGGGACTTGAAAAAATTCCTTTCTTCTGGTATATGCGAAAGATTTCACTATATGCAGTAGTTGGATATTTTTGTGGTGCTATTGCATATATTTTACAGAATATGATTTTAGCTTCTTAGGAGAAGTCTAAAACACTTAATAGAGTGTCAGCAGTTTCAGCTCCTTTATTACCACGCTTTCCTCCACATCTATCAAGTGCCTGAGTTAGGGTATTTGTTGTTAATACACCAAATATTACTGGCTTATTATACTTTAAAGAAACACTCACTAATCCATTAGCAACAGCAGAAGCAATATATTTATCATGATCCGTTTCCCCCTTAATTATACAACCCAAGGTTATAACCCCATCTATATCACCATTAGACAAAAGAATATTAGCAGCATGAACCAACTCCATGCTTCCAGGGACATTTTTTGTTATTAAATTGGATGATTTAACACCATTACTTTTAAGTCTATTTATACAAGATGATAGTAAAATGTCTGTAATGTTGGCATTCCATAAAGATCTTATTACACCTAGCTTATAACCAGAGAAATCTTTATTATTTAAGTTTAAATTAATAGGAGAATCTAAACTCATAATAATAACCCTTCAATCCTTGTCTTGTTTTTTAGAGATAACTGATACTCCGGAGATTCCTTAAAATCTTCAATTATCCTTTCATATGACACTAATGCTGACTCTAAATCATTTATTTCCTCATAAACTAAAGCTAATTTCAATAAATAGCTTGGTGTAAAAAACTCATTTGGAGTTTCATTAGAAGCTTTCTTGAAATAATTTATAGAATTTTCAAATTCTTGAAGTTCAACATAAGCGTCTCCGATAAGAGAATATGCTCTAGCCTGAATTAATAAATCTGAAGAAGAGAATTCTTTTAAATATTTAATAGCGTTATTATAATTACCAAGCTTTAAATATGAAGATCCTGCATAAAAATTTGATAGATTAGCAGCATCTGACAGAGGATATTCATCAATAATTTCTAAGAATCCATAATTGTTTCCATCGCCATTTAGAGCCTGAACTAAACTGTCTTTTTCAAAATAATACACTGCCTGGAACATTTCTTCTTGTGCTGTTATGTTTTGATTTCTTTTAAGATATGAAAAAACTGAAAACGACAATAAAGCAATTAAAATTATTCCTAGAACAGAAAAAATTATATTTTTATTTTTGTTAATAAACTCCTCAGATTTACTTAAAGTCTCATTTAGTACTTCAGGATTTTCAATTGGGAGTACTTCTTTATTTTCTTTTTTAGGCTTTCTTATTTTTACCATAATATTACTATTCTCTTAAAAATGGATAATCTTTTTGTACATATATGTCATTATAAGCTTCTTCAGGAGATGGATAATCAGATTTCTCAGAGAACTCTACTGATTGCTTAACTTGATCTTTTATGTTTTTATCAATCGCATCTATTTCATCTAGTTTTAATATCTTCTTTGATAAAATCATTTTCTTAACTTGCTCTATAGGGTCCTTATCTTTATAAGTTTGTAGCTCATCTTTTGACCTGTATTTAGCAGGGTCAGACATTGAATGACCTTTATATCTATATGTTCTAAACTCTAGAAGTGAAGGACCTTCACCATTTCTCGCCCTAAAGGCCGCCTTTGCTACAGCTCTGTGTACTTTAATTACATTCATAGCATCAACAGGTTCAGAAGGAATATCGTATGATAATCCAGTTTTATATAATTCTGTTACATTAGAGGTCCTATCAACAGAAGTCCCCATTGCATATCCGTTATTTTCAATAATAAATATCACAGGAAGTTTTAGGAACATAGATATATTTACAGCTTCATGAAAAGCACCTATTCTAAGAGCTCCATCACCTAGATAGGTTAGGCAAACATTACCAGTATTATTATATTTTTCTGAAAATGCAATACCAGCTCCCATTGGAATTTGATTTCCGACAATACCATGACCGCCATAAAAATGTTTTTCCTTATCGAACATATGCATTGAACCACCCTTACCTTTTGATATACCTGTTTCTTTACCAAAAAGCTCAGCCATAATTTTATCAGGATTAGTTCCAAGAGCTAGAGGATGTGCATGGTCCCTGTAAGATGTAATATACTTATCCCCTTCTCTTAAAGCAGAAACAGCACCTGAGATACATGCCTCTTGACCAATATAAAGATGGCAAAAACCTCTAATTTTTTGCTGACCATATAATCTACCTGCCATCTCTTCAAACCTTCTCATTAGGAGCATAGACTTTATCCAATAGAGATAAGTAGCAGTATCAAACTCTTCTCTTAACTTCGATTTAACTTTTTTTTCTTTAGTAGCTGGCATATTTTAATATTAAATAAAAAATCTCTAATAAATTTTAGTTTATTTACATTAGAAACAATTCTTATTTTTTGCACAAATATATATGCATATTGATAAAATAAAGATTAATAATTTTAAAAATTACATTTCTACTGAAGTTAGGTTTTCAAATAAAATAAATTTTTTATTCGGAAATAACGGTGCTGGGAAAACAAATTTATTAGATGCTATTTACTACTTATCATATGGTAAAAGTGCTATTAATAATTTTGATTCTGATAACATTTTTACTGAAAAATCATTTTTTAAAATAGAAGGAGATTACTCTAACAACCTATCATATAAGTGTACTTTTGAACAGCCTAATATCAAAAAAATATTTGAGAATAATGATAAGTATTCTAAGGTTAAAGATCATTTAGGAAAAATACCATTAGTTTTTATTAACCCATATGATATAAATCTAATAAGAAACTATAGCAGCGAAAGAAGGAGGTTTTTTGATCAATTACTTTCACAAATTGATAAAAATTACCTTGATAACCTAATAGCATATAATAGGTTAATAAAACAAAGAAACGCTTATCTAAAAAGTTTATCTTCAATTGAAAGTATAGACAGAAAGTATCTAAAAGTATACGACGAGAAACTGATTAAATTAAATTATTATATTCATAAATTCAGAAATGAAGAGGTAAAGAAGTTTGGAAAAACATTTAACAAAATTTCTTCTGAATTAAATAAATCAAAAGATGATTTCAGTATTCTATACTCATCAAATTTTAATGAGAAAATGAGTCACGAAGTTTATGAAAAATATTTGGAAAAAGATTTTTATACAAAAAAGACAAATATTGGTATTCATAATGATGATTACATGTTTAAAATGAAGAATAAATTAATTAAAAGGATAGGATCACAGGGTCAACAGAAAACATTTATAATATCATTAAAATTGTCAGAGTTTTATCTTTTAAAAGAGAAGCTATTAATTACCCCAATAGTACTTCTAGATGATATTTTCCATAAACTTGATGATATAAAAATTAAAATTTTAATTAATTACATTTTAAAAGATGAGTTCTCTCAAATTTTTATATCTGACTCAATAGAAGATCGATTAAATGAAATAAAAAAAATAATTAAACAAGTCAAAATAATTAATATTGACAAAGGAAAAATTAATGAAGAGTAAAAGAAAATCAAAATTATTATCTATTAAGGATTTAACTTCAGAGTTATACAATTCTGATAAGATGAAAAAAGGAATTAACGAGGTGGAATTAACAAACACTTGGAATAAAATAACAAGTAAACAGATCCAGTCTAGAACTAAAAAAATATTTGTTAAAGAAAATAAGTTATATATAAAAGTCTCTTCAGCTCCGTTAAGAAACGAACTCTCTAACAATAGAAAAATCCTTTTTGAAAAATTTAAAGAAGAACATAAATATCTTCTTGAAATATATTTTATTTAAAATTCTCCAATAAATTTTTTTTGAAAAATTAGTAAGACTGCTACTCCAGTAAAAATATATGAATCTGCTAAATTAAATACTGGCCAAAGTGAAAGATAAGACCCTCCAATTAATGGAATGCTATTTGAAATATACCCCTCCCAGATATCTATATAAAACATATCTATTACCTGACCATAAAATAAACTAAAAGGTGCTTCTGGAGGTGAATTATTAAAAATTATACCATAGAAAACACTATCAATGACATTACCAATTGCTCCTGCTAGAATAAGAGATATGCATACCAGAATAATAAAGTTTGTTTTTTTTTCAATCAAATTATATAGATAAAACCCAATTATAAATGAAGCTATTACCCTAAATAGAGATAAAATGAGTTTAGTGTATTTAAAATCAAAATTAATACCAAAAGCCATTCCTGGATTTTCAAGATGGTGTAACTTAAAAAACTCTCCAATTATTGAAATTTCAGAATGAAGAGGCATATTAAAGTGAACAATACTTTTAACAGTCTGATCTAAGACTATTAATACTATCACAAAAAGAAAATATTTTAATTTCATATAATTATAACTTCTTTATTAGATAATTTATGTTATTTGATGAAGATTCTAAATTATTAATATTTAAATCCATAATATTTGATTCGTTAATGTTTTCCGTTATTAAAAATTTTAGAGCTTGAACTTCATTACAAATAAAATCTTTGTGTTTAGATAATGATTCAATTATAAATGATTCTTTACTCTCAATTTGGATTTCAATCTTATCTGTAACCTCAAGAGAAATGTTTTTTCTCTCGTTTTGTATTTTATTTATAAATTCTCTAGCTATACCTTCTGACAAGAGATCATTATCAATTGATATATCAAGAGCTATAGTAAAAATTTCATTAGATGCTACCTGTTTACCTTCTATCTCTCCAAAAGAAATTTCAACTTGACTTAATGATAAACTTAAATTTGTTTTATCCTCAAGTAAAAGATTAACCTCTTGATTTTTCTCCAGATTATTAATCTCATCTTGAGTCATAATATTAATTCTTTCTGCAACAAATTTCATGTTTCTACCATGTATAGCTCCCAACTCTCTATAATTTGGTTTGATTTTTTTAATAAAAACTTTTGAGTTATCATATATATACTCAATCTCTTTAACATTTACTTCTGATAATATTATTTTTTCAACAGACTTAATGTCACTTTCTATATTAGCAGACTTAACAGGTATTGAAACTTTAGAAAGAGGTTGTCTAACTCTTATCTTCTCTTTTTTTCTAATTGAATGAACTAAGGAAGATATTTTTTGAGCATAAAGCATCTTTGTCTCTAAAGAATTAGAAATGAGTTTATCATCAACATTAGGAAAATCAGAAAGATGAACAGAATTAATTTCGTTATCATTAATTTCGTTTAAATCCAAATATAATTTTTCAGAATAGAAAGGAATAAAAGGAGATGATATAATTGATATATTTTTTAAACACTCAAATAATGTTTGATAAGCCATCAACTTATCCTCAGTAAGATCACCTTTCCAAAACCTTTTACGATTTAGCCTAATATACCAATTGCTTAAATCATCATTAATAAACTGGTTGATAACTCTTGCTGCTTTTGTTGGATCATAATCATCTAATTTCTGTGAAACTAACTTTATTATTGAATTGAGTTTACTAATAATCCACCTATCCTCAAAACTTCTTTTATCGTAAGGGATAAGTTCTTCATTACCTGTAAATCCATCAATATTTGCATAAAGAGAAAAGAAATTATATGTATTGTTTAGTGTGCCAAAAAATTTTCTTAAAACTTCATTAATACCATCAACATCAAACTTCAAATTATCCCAGGGGTTTGAATTAATAATCATATATAACCTTGTTGCATCAGGTCCAAATTTTTTAATTACCTCGAAGGGATCAACAGCATTACCTAACCTCTTTGACATTTTATTTCCTTCTTTATCTAAAACTAGACCATTTGATATTACATTTTCAAAACTAACCTTACCAAAAAGCATAACAGAAATAGAGTGTAAGGTGAAAAACCAACCTCGTGTCTGATCGACACCTTCTGCTATAAATTTAGCTGGAAACATTTTATCAAAAACATCTTTATTTTCAAAAGGATAATGGTATTGAGCGAAAGGCATTGAACCAGAGTCATACCATACGTCAATTATATCTTTCTCCCTATACATTGGCTCTCCTTGTTTAGAACAAAGAATAATATCATCTACAAAAGGTCTATGTAGGTCAATCTCTGATGACAAATCCTTATCCATAAAGCCTTTATCTACAGCTGCTTTAACTTCTGACCTAAGCTGATCGATACTCCCAATACATATCTCTTCATCTCCATCCTTAGTTCTCCATATAGGTAAAGGAGTTCCCCAAAACCTAGATCTACTTAAATTCCAATCAACCAAATTTTCTAACCAGTTTCCAAAACGACCTGTACCAGTTGAAGGCGGTTGCCAATTTATATCTTTATTTTTTTTAATTAAATCCTCTTTTAATTTTGTTGTGTTTATAAACCAAGACTCTAACGGATAATAGAGTATCGGCTTATCAGTTCTCCAGCAGTGAGGGTAACTGTGTTCATACTTCTGTACGTCGAAAGCTTTGTTTTCCTTTTTTAGCTTAATTGAAATTTTTTCATCAGTTGTTAAATCATCTGATTTAGAAAATTTCTTAACTTCTAGTCCGGCAAAATCTGATATTTCATCAACAAACTTACCAGACTTATTAACTATAGGGACTTCTTCATTTTTATCATTTAAGACAAAAATACCTGGAAGGTTGTTTTTCCTGGAAACATTAAAATCATCAGAACCAAAAGTTAAACTTATGTGCACAATTCCTGTTCCTTCCTCAGTTGTAACAAAATCACCTGAAACAACTGTAAAAGCTGGTTTTTCAGCTTTTACATAAGGAAGAAGTTGTTCATAATCCAAGCCAATGAAATCCTTTCCCTTAAATGAATCTAATATTTTATATTCTATATTCTTTTTGTCAAAAGACATACTTTCTCCTTTAGCTTTATTTTCTTTATCAAAGAATTTATTTATGCAATTCTGTGCTAATACTACCTGAATTTTTTCTTCTGTATATTTATTAAAGGTCTCAACTAGAGCATAGTCTATATTTTTACCTACTGCCAAACCATTATTGGCCGGAAGTGTCCAAGGTGTAGTGGTCCATGCCAAGAAGTAACAATCTTGTTCTCCAAATATTTTTTTTGATTTTTCATTTTTCAAAACTTTAAACTGTGCAGTTAAAGAAGTGTCTTTAATAGTTTTATATGCTCCAGGCATATTGAGTTCATGAGAGCTTAAGCCTGTTCCTGCAGCTGGTGAATAAGGTTGAATAGTATAACCTTTATATAATAGATCATTATCATATAATTTTTTTAATGACCACCATATAGACTCAATATAATTATTATCAAAAGTAATATAGGCTTCATTAATATCAAGCCAATACCCTATACTCTCTGTAAGTTCTTCCCATTTAGTTTTAAACTGCATTACAGCTTTCTTGCATTCGTTATTATATTCTTCTACAGATATTTTATCTCCTATATCGTCTTTAGTAATTCCTAATTTTTTTTCTACTTGTAATTCAACTGGTAGGCCGTGGGTATCCCATCCTCCCTTTCTATATACTCTATATCCTTTTAGGGTCTTATACCGACAAAATATATCTTTTA
>CERG01025859.1_pt1 | contig 19781 bp, 18 predicted proteins | sample 530861 | NCBI WGS metagenome assembly CERG01 (sample SAMEA2621037, study PRJEB7988) | marine metagenome | biome: marine biome (ENVO:00000447); feature: deep chlorophyll maximum layer (ENVO:xxxxxxxx); material: "saline water (ENVO:00002010), including plankton (ENVO:xxxxxxxx)" | depth 50 m
TTTAGGTGATAATGGGTTGCCAGCGTATAAGGGTAAAATCAAAACTTATAATAATTTGTTAATGGACTCTACAGGACTATATATTTCTGGAAATGTTGAATATAAAACGACCATGTTATTTTCAGATAAAATAAGGTTTTTTCCTGATTCTCTTTCGGGAAATTTAGATAAAGGTTTTGTTTACAAGGGGCAATTTAATAACAGTAAATTCAACTATCCACCTATGGAACTTTCAGGTTTAGACTTCACTTACTATAATCTTGGGGATGATTATTTGTGTTTTCAATATGACTCAACCAATAACTCTAAGATTTATGCTTATGAAAACGCTGTTGAGGTTTTTGGAGACTTAATTATCTCATCACAAAATGTTACATCAGATGGAGAGTTAGAAACAAATAATTCTCATTTTAGTTCTGATAATTTTTCGTTTAGTAAAGATTATCTAATATCTGAAAATACAGATTTTAAGCTAAGCCATTATAATCATGAATCAGGACTTTTAAACTCAGAGGGATTATCTTTTAAATTTGATATTCAAAAAAATGAGATGGAGTTCAAGTCTAATTATTTTGATGAAAAAAATTTTATTTTACCTCACTATAAAGTAACCTCATCCCTTTCTTACGCCAAATGGTTAATAAACGAAAACCAAATTTATTTAAGTGCAGAAAGTGATGAAAATCATTATTTTTATCCTTATGATGAAGATTTTAATAATTGGAATTTTAGAGCTTCTGGTGCAGTTTTAGATTTAAATATAGCTAGTTTAAGTATAGATGGAATCCCAGAATTACAAGTAGCAGATGCTTATATAATACCAAAAAAAGGAAATATTATAGTAAGTGAAGAATTCAATATTTCCCCATTAAATCAAGCAGAAATAATTCTTGATACCATAAACGAATATCATAAATTCACAAATTCAGATATACTTATTAAATCTAAAAATAAGTTTGAGGGTCAAGGTATTTATGAATACGTTAATTTCAATAATGACACATTTAATTTGCCATTTTCTGAGTTTGAGCTGAAGTCTTTAGACTTTGGGGTTAAGTCCTCTTTTTCAATGGGAATTGTAGAAGAATCATCTCCAATTCTGATGGAACCCGGTTTTAACTTCTATGGAAAAATTGAACTATTGGCTAACAATGAACAATTACTTTTTAAGGGTAATATTATTCCTTCAGAGATTAAACAGTTTAGAATTGAAAACGCAATTCCTTTTGATGGTTATTTTTCGCCAGGTGATGAATTAACATTAAGTATTTCTGATGGAGATGGTTTTTATAATGCAGCAATATCAAAAAACTATAATACATTATTTTTTGATTTTTTTAATAATTCTGTAAACAAAGAAAGTTTGGTTTTTTTTAATCCATCAGGCAAGCTTTCATATGACTCCTTTACAGGAGAGTATCTTATAGAAACATTAAGTAAAAGAAACCAGGATGTTTATAATGGTAATTCATTATTATATAACCCTAATAAAAATGAAGTTGCATTTGAGGGGAGGGTTAAAATGATTGATAATGATAACAATTTTAGAGTTTTTTCCTCAATGTCCGGGCAATCATATATTGATTCAATGAATATTGACTCAGAACTTTTTTTAATAATAGATATTAATTTAAAAAGATCAATTGTTGATGAACTCGGTTTTGCTTTTAATGATATCATAGAAACTTTTGGCGCACCCATAGCTCACGATAACGAAGAAGATGTTCTAATGCGACTTGCTGATATAATTGGCCATCAAAAAACGATAGCATATGAAAATATGATATTGAGTGAGTATAAGTCTTTGACAGAATCAGAATCTCTTTTAAATAGCACCTTTGTTTTTCCCAATACAAACTTTAGTTGGTCTCAAGAAAATAATTCTTGGTACAATACATCTGTGGTAAATCTTTCCAACGTAGGCTCTAGAGATGTAAACGCATCTATTGACGGGTTTGTTGAAATAAAATATATAAGTGATTATGATTATGTTTTTACTTTGTTTTTACAGCCAGCACCAGAATTTTGGGTATATATGAGTTATGATGGAAAGGCGCTTAAAACATTTTCTTCTAATGAAAGATATAATTCTGAAATGATATCAGCCTCTAATGCTAATGATAAATTTATAGCCGTGAATGTTGTAGATGAAAATTATATTTTAGATTTTATTAATTCATTTAGGTTAACATATTTTGGTATAGAGGAACCTTATAATTTAATGTCACCTTCTGACACATTTTTAGAAGATGAGGTTTTCAAAACAGTCTCTGATGATGAAGATGATGGTTTTTAATTTATATTATTTTAACAAATTTTAGTTGACTATATCTCTCGGTAAAAAGTATATATGATTAAATTTGCCTCTTATGATTAAAGAATATATACACAAAAATAAAGAGAGGTTCTTAGATGAGCTTTTCGAGTTATTAAGAATCGAGTCTGTAAGTGCTGACTCAAAATTTAAAAAGGAAGTAGACAAGGCCGCTGATTGGTTAGTGGGGTCATTTGAAAAGATTAACTTGGATAATGTAGAAAAAATAAAGACAAAAGGACACCCAATTGTTTATGCTGAAAAAATATTAGACGATTCTTTTCCAACTATTTTAGTATACGGTCATTATGATGTTCAGCCTGCAGACCCCTATGAATTATGGGATAGTCCACCTTTTGAACCAACTATAAAAAATGAAAAGATATATGCTAGAGGAGCATGTGACGATAAAGGACAGATGTATATGCACCTTAAGGCTTATGAATCTCTTCAGAACACCTCAAAAATAAATTTTAATATTAAATTTATGATAGAAGGAGAAGAGGAGTGTGGATCAGATAGTTTAGAAGAGTTTGTATCAAATAATAAAGAAAAACTATCTGCTGACGTGATTGTAATTTCAGATACTAGCATAATTAATAATGATAACCCTTCAATTACTGTTGGGCTTAGAGGTCTTTCGTACATGGAGGTAGAATTAACTGGTCCCAATAGAGATTTACATTCTGGCACTTACGGAGGTGCTGTAAACAATCCTATCAATCAATTATGTGAGATGATAGCCTCATTAAAAGATAAAAATGGAATTATTCAAATTCCTGGTTTTTATGATAAAGTTGTAACCTATAAAGAAGAAGAAAGAGATATAATTAATAAAGTTCCATTTGATTTATCAGAGTTTAAGTCTCATATTGATATTGGAGATACTTTTGGTGAGACTGGATTCTCCACTGTTGAAAGAATTGGAACAAGACCAACTCTTGATGTAAATGGAATATGGGGAGGATATACAAATGAAGGAGCAAAAACGGTATTACCATCTAAGGCTTATGCTAAAATATCAATGAGACTTGTTTCTAATCAATCGAGCTCAGAAATATCAAGTTTATTTACGAATCATTTAAATAATATCTGTCCTAAATCATGTAAAATTAAGGTGACGGAGCATCATGGAGGTGAACCTTGTGTTGTCAATACAGACACAAAAGGCTATAGGTCAGCATATAAAGCTTTTCAAGATGTATGGAAGAAAGATCCTGTACCTACTTTTGATGGAGGTAGTATACCTATTGTAGCTCTCTTTAAAAAAGAGCTTAGTCTAGATTCAATATTAATGGGTTTTGGGTTAGATGAGGATGCAATTCATTCTCCAAATGAGTCATATGGATTATTTAATTTTTATAAAGGGATAGAAACTATTACATGTTTCTATCAGAATTTTGCTGAAAATGAAAAATAGCTTATCACTTGTAGTAACATTCATTTCTCTTTTTTTTGTATACACATCTAACTCTCAAATCTTAGAGCCTATTAAGTGGGATATAAAAGTTGATAGTTCCTTTTTTGATACTAAAAAATCACTAAACTTAATATTTAAACCAACTACTGAATTAGGATGGTATATTTATTCTAGTGATAACGATCCTAATAGTGGACCAAGAACTGAGTTTGAATTTAATTCTAATAAAACCTATAAACTTAAAGGCAGTCTTATTCCACAAAATGTCAAAACTAAATTTGATGAGGTATGGGATTCTGATGTAAGATATTTAGATAACACTGGGTATTTTCTACAAAAAGTAGAGCCAATAGAGAGCAATGTTTCTATAAGTGGATTTATATCCTATCAAGTTTGCTCTGAAATTGAAAAAATGTGTATCCCCTTAGAAAAAGATTTTGTCTTTTTTAATGATGTTCAATCTGTTTCTCAAGATTTTAATGATGATTTACTAGTTTTTGAAGAAGAAAAGTCTTTATTATCATTTATGTTATTCTCTTTCTTTGCTGGTTTTTTAGCTATACTAACCCCATGTGTTTTCCCTATGATACCCCTAACGGTTTCTTATTTTGCAAATAAGAAAGATAATAGAAAACCCTTTCTAGACGCTTTTGTTTTTGGTCTATCTATTATAATAATATTTACTTTTTTAGGTGTTTTTTTATCTATGTTAATGGGACCTCAATCAGCAAATGAACTTGCAACCTCTTGGATTCCTAATATTATATTTTTTCTTTTATTTTTAGCTTTTGGGCTTTCTTTAATTGGCTTTTATGAACTAACAGTTCCTTCAAGTTTTATTACTTCAATTGATAAAAAGTCTCAGCAAGGAGGGTTTGTTGGAATTTTTTTCATGGCATTTACCTTGGTTTTAGTATCTTTTTCATGTACGGGCCCATTAGTTGGAAGTATTTTAGTTCAGTCTGCAAGTGGATTACAAATTAAACCTGTTCTTGGAATGCTTTCATTCTCTCTTGCTTTTTCTTTACCCTTTACTTTTCTAGCGATATTTCCTCAAAAACTTCAAAGTCTACCAAAATCAGGAAGTTGGATGGTTACTCTTAGAGTTATTTTAGGTTTTGTGGCAATAGCTTTCTCACTAAAGTTTATCAGTGTTGTTGATAAAGCATATCATTTTAACATTTTAAATAGAGATATATTTTTAGTGATATGGTCTTTATTATTTCTTCTTTTATCTTTTTACTTAATTGGGTTTATTAAACTTCCTGATGGGTTTATTAAAAATAAAAGCTATAAAACTAAAGCCCTATCAGCTTTATTTGGCGTCTTATCATTTTATTTTATTAGTGGACTTTTTGGCAATAGGCTATCATATTTTGCAGCTTACTTGCCTCCTATACAATCTACCTATATTGATGTAACCTCACTTTCAAGAAAATCTTTTTTTGATGATAAAAATAGCTTGACTCTTACAAATGTTAAGTATTCTGATATTTTAAAGCTTCCTCATAATTTGAATGGGTTTTTTGATTATGATCAGGCGATTCAATATGCAAAAAAGGAAAACAAGCCAGTTCTTTTAGACTTTACAGGACACGGTTGTGTGAATTGTAGAGACATTGAGTCTAGAGTATGGCCAGACGAAAGAGTAAGAGATTATCTTAATAATAAATATGTGCTACTATCTCTTTATGTCGATGATAAGACAGAGCTGTCAAGAGAACAGTGGTATACCTCAAAATATGATTCTAAAATTAAAAAAACTATAGGTAAACAAAATGCTGATTTTCAAATCACAAGATTTAATAATAATGCACAACCATTTTATGTTATATTAGATCCTTTTTCAGAAAAGGTTATTTATAAACCATGGGGATATGAATTAGATATAGAGAATTATTTGTCACATTTAAGTAATGGAATTAAAACTTTTTATGAATTATAAGTTTTTTTTATTCATCTTCATTTCGACCTTGGTGTCATGTGATAATAAGCGGATAAAATTATCTGAAAATAATTTTGAAGAAGGACCAAATAATGAAGAAATTGAATTACCCCCAACAGAATATTATTATGGCATAAACCTAGATTCATTTTCATATATAACTAAAAAGATTAAATGGGGACAGAATTTTTCTGACATCTTAACTAAGTATGGCATTTCAAATAAAACTATTTTTGATGCCTCTCAAAAGTCAAAAGGTATATTTAATTTAAGAAAAATCAAAAAGGGTAATAGTTACTCTTTATTCTTTAAGAAAGGAAAAAACACACCTTCTTATTTTGTTTATGAATCCAGTAAGTATGATTATATTCTATGTAATTTGGATTCACCCATCTCTTTTAAAAAAATAAGTAAGCCAATAACATATAGGGAAAAGAAAATAACTGGAGAAATAAACTCAAGTCTTTACTTGAGTTTTTCAGACAACCAGTATCCTTTAGATTTAGTTAATTTGATGGTTGATGTTTATGCTTGGCAAGTTGATTTTTTTAGAATAATGCCAGGCGATGAATACACAATAATATACATCGAAGAAATCATTGATAATAAAGTGGTTGGAGTTCAACAAATTAAGGCCGCAAAACTTATTCACAATAACTATACATATTTTGCTATTAGCTATGATCAAGGTTTTGGAAATGATTTTTTTGATAATGAAGGTAAAAGTTTACGCAAAACATTTTTAAGGGCTCCTCTTAACTTTTATAGAATATCATCAAAATTTCAGAAGAAGAGGTATCACCCAGTTTTAAAAAGATATAGAGATCACTTAGGAACAGATTACGCTGCTCCTAGAGGAACCCCAATTATGAGTGTTGGAGACGGTAAAGTAACTGAGGCAAGGTGGGGACGAAATAATGGGAACTTTGTAAAAATAAAACACAATAATATATATACTACTCAATATCTTCATATGTCAAAATTTGCAAGAGGCATTAAAAAAGGGAAAATAGTTAAACAAGGTGACATAATAGGATATGTTGGGTCTACAGGATTAGCAACAGGACCTCACGTTTGTTTTAGATTTTGGAGAAACGGAAGACAAGTGGATCCATATAAACAAAATGATTTACCCGAAGGGGATCCAATATTAAAAGAACACGAAAATGCATTTCAATATATAAGACAAAAATACATGGATAGGTTAGAGGGTTAATCTTTTATGTAAAACTTTTCTGCTTTTAGACCAACCTCTTTAATAACTTTAAATAAGAACTCAATATCTTTTTTATTTCTTCTATGATTAACGCAATTAATTCTTAAAACATGTTCATTATTAATTTTTGTTCCTGAAAAAAATACTCTTCCATCATCTTCTATCATTTCTGTAATCTTTTTATTTATAAGGGAATCAGAAACACCTTTGATTTTACTTTTGTACTTAAAACAAAATATTGAAAGTTCAGGAAAATGAATAGGAAAAAAACAAGGGTCATTCTCTGCTATTTTATATGCATGTCTAGCCATTGAAATATCATTTTTTATTCCCTTTTTTATTTCTTTATAACCATATGTTTTGATAGTCATCCAAACTTTTAAGGCTTTAAAATCTTTTGAAAGTTGGATACTGTAATTCATTAAGTCATCTCTTTCTTCATTTTCTATACCCCCAAGAAGATATTCAGGTATAAGGCTAAATGTTTTCTTAAGCGCCTCTTTATCTTTAACAATAACACAAGCCACTTCAAAAGGGACAAACATCCATTTATGTGGATTAACTAATATTGAGTCAGCGCTATCTATTCCTTCAAATAATTTTTTTAATTTTTTTATACTTGCTGCAGGACCACCATATGCGGCATCAACCATAAACCAAATGTCATATTCTTTACATATTTTAGCCAAAGCTTTCAAAGGATCTACAGAACCTGTATTTGTAGTTCCGGCAATACCAATAACACCTATGGGCTTATATCCATCTTTTAAGTCTTTATTAATTTTTTCTTTTAATAACTGAGAATCAATTTTAAAACTTTTAGTTTTTATTTTAATGAGGTTGTTTATTCCTAGACCAAGAATATCCATTGCTTTATCAATACTAGAATGTGCTTCTCCAGAAACATATACTCTCATTTTTTGATTACCGTATATGCCTTCCTTTGAAAGAAAAGTTTCACCTTTAATTTTTCTCATCACTGCAATATTCATAAGATTAGCAACAGATCCTCCACTTACTAAAACACCGCCTCTTTTCTTGTGATTATATCCTATGAATTCAGATATCCATTCTATTGTAATTTTTTCTATCTCACTATTTGCAGGTGCGCTATGCCATTTTAAATTATTTTGATTTAATGCGCTTTTTATAAATTCAGCTAATATTCCAATTTGATTTCCCCCTCCAGTAATATATCCATAATAATTAGGGCTAGGGTTAAAATTAGAGTGTTTTATTAGGTTTTGTTTAAGGTAATCTATGACTTCTGATGGGTCTTTTTTTTTATTTTTATTTTTTATTTTGAAAGCTTTTTTTATTTCATTGGGAGTTGTATTGTTATAAATTTTTTCCCCTCTCAAGTTATTAGAGTACCAATCTTCAATCATTTCATAAGATTGGTTTAATAGTTTACGAAACTTTTTATTTGAAAAATCCATTTTTACTTGTTTTTATATTCTAGTCTTGCAGGTGCAAAAACATCTATTAACTCGCAGTCAGTCAGAGCATTTCCAGAGTGTTTTTCGTTGGACTTAATAACAACTAATTCATTTTCTTTTAAGATTATTTTTTTGGACTTTACTGTTAACTCGAATATTCCCTTTTTTACATAAAGACATTGTTCATGATAATGATTATGTACAGGAACTGTTGAGTTTTTTTTAACTTTCCAAAACGCTAAGCTCATTTCTTTTCCATGAACAAACTTCCCTACAAAGCCTGGAATAATTTCATCTCCAGAAATTTTATCAAGTTTATTTATTTTCATATTTTTTATACCAATATCTTTTTATTCCAGAAACACTCATATATGGCGGGTTAGCAGCAAAGTACTGATCAATTAATTCTTTTCCTACGTTTTCTTTTTTCATTTCTTCTAAAACATAATCGTTAAATTTAGCAGTTAATATATCATTGTTTTTATATTTTAAATTATTTTCCTTAATCCAATCAAACCACAGGTTTAAATTTTTTCTTAATTCATTAAAATGAGCTTTTATATTTTGGTGTTCTCCGAAATGTGTTAAATATAATTTTTCAGGTTTTTCCTCTTCAATAATTTTTATACTTTTTTCCCATAATTCTAGATTAATATCAGGAGGAGGACAAGCAGGCATAACTGGCCCATTTTTTATTTTAGCTCCAGCAACATCTCCAGTAAAAATAATATTATCAAGTTTCCATGCAATGTGATGACTTGCATGTCCAGGGGTATATAGTGCTTTAAAACTATAATTGTCAATTTTAATTTCTTCATTGTCTCTAACACTATAAATTTTATTTGAATCTATTTTATCAACTTTACCCCATAGTTTTTCCATTTTATTTCCGTAAATCATAGTTGCAGAAGCAATAAGTTTGTCAGGGTTTTCTAGATGAGGAGCACCTTTTGGGTGGACATATATAATTGCTCCTTTCTTTGCAAACCTCCATGCTCCTCCTGAGTGGTCTAAGTGAATATGGGTGACAAAAACATGATTAATTTTATTAATATCTTCTCCTAAAGCAAGCATTCGCTTTTTAATTTTAGAATAAGAGTTTGAAGGTCCGGTCTCTACGAGTATAAGATTGTTTTCAGATTTAATTAAAAAGCAGGCTACTGCTGATTTAAAATCCTGAAAATTTATATCAATAATTTTAATCATATTTACTAATATTAATTAAGTATTTATGTTATCAAAAAATTCACCTCAAATTTTTCAAGATTTTATGCCTGGAAATGTCTGTTTTGGGTGTGGTAAAAGCACTAAGAATGGGCTTCATATTAAAAGCTATTGGGCGGATAATTTTTCAGAGTGTATTTGGACTCCTAAGAATAATCATCAGGGCTGGCCGGGAATTATGAATGGAGGAATAATTGCTACTATTATTGATTGCCATGTCATGGGTACCTCAATGGCTTATGCTTATAAACACGAAAAAAGACCTTTAGGTTCATTACCAGAATATAAATACGCAACAGGTTCCATGAAAATTAAGTATTTAAAACCAACACCAAATAAAACGATATTATTAAGGGCTAAAGTTTTATCATATTCCGAAAAAAAAATTTATATGTCTTGTGATGTTATCTCTCAAAAAAAAGTAACTGCTGTTGGTGAGGTTATAGCTTTTAGAGTTTATGACAGTAGTAAAAAAGAAAAAAATATTTTTCAGGTTTAATTGCCTGATGCATATATAATTCCTCCCAGTATTAACTTTATAAACCTCTCATCATGATAAGTTTCGGGTCTATGTCCAAGACCAGTATAAAAAGATCTTCCTCCTTCATACTCATGGTGCCAAGTTATTGGGTGATATTTCCCGTTCTTACCACCTTTATATGATTTTTCATCCAAAGTTAGTAATTCTTTAATGTAAGGTTTAAAATCTTTGAAATTGTACCATTCATCTTCAATTTCCCAAGTATCATCAAGGTGTTTGGTCGAAATATGTCTTTTATCAATTGTAGTTATAGTAGCTTTTTGTATCTCTGGATGATCTAAAAAATAAGCTCCTACTAGTTTTCCATACCACTCCCAATTATATTCTGTATCTGTAGCTGAATGAATTCCCACAAAGCCTTTTCCACTTCTTATAAATCTCTTCATTTTTTCTTCTTCTTTTTCATCAAGTATGTCTAATGTTGTACATAGAAATATTATTACATCATTTTTTTCTAGAACTTCATCTGATAATAATTCAGAGCTATTTGCATGTAAAACATTAAAGTTGTTTTCTTCGCCAAGCCTTGTAATAAGTTTCACACCTTCTTTGATGGCTTCATGATGAACAAAGCCTTGAGTTTCTGTAAGAACTATAACCGAAAAATCATTTTTTTTAGATAAAAACTCATCGTTAATTAAGTTTATATTTTGATAAAAACTTATAGAAAAAAGAAGTGAAGTTATGAATGTTTTAATAATCATAATTAATATTAACTTTATAAATATAATGAAATTTATAGTTGTTCTTCTTTTCTTTTTATCATCGTGTGCTCACAAAGACTTCGAGCCAGATGAACATATTATATGGAAAAAAAATAGAATGGATGATTTGTTCTCAGAAGATGGATATTTAAATATTGCAGGACTTTTTCCTATTCAAAACGGAACCTATACTATGGGGTCTGAAGATTCAAATGACATAAAACTACCAGCAGACATGCCTAGTAAATTAGCTAAAATTACCGTGAAAGATTCATTGATTTATTTCGAATATGTAGAACGGGTGATATTAAATGATAGTATAAAAACAGAAAGCTATTCATATAATTATTATAATATAAAAAACTCTTTTTCACTAGGTAGCTATATATGGTTTGTTCATATGGATTCAGGATCGAAAGCTATTAGATTAAAAAACTTAAATCATCCTTTACTTAATACAGATTTAGAGATAGAGTTTTATGATTATTCAAAAGAACATATTGTTCAGGGTAGATTTGAAAAATATATTGAACCTAAAATTTTGAATTTTAATAACATATTAGGAGACACTTATGTTGATACCATTCCAGGAATAATATATTTTACTATAAATGATGATCATTTTTCACTTGAGCCTACTATTTCTTCATCTGGTAAATTTTTTCTTGCATTTGGTGACTTAACTAATGGAAAAGAAACATATGGAGGGGGACGGTACCTATATGTTTTACCTGAAGATGATCAAAATAATGTGATGATAGATTTTAATAAATCTTTAAACCCACCCTGTGTTTTTTCAACTTTTACAACATGCCCTGTCCCCAGAAAAGAAAATAAACTTCAAGTTAAAATTGAATCTGGAGAAAAAAACTATAATGGGATTCTCTTTAGTAGTGTCTATCAATAATTTTTTATAAATTAATAAAATGTTACGAAGAAGTTTTATCCAAAAATCATTATTCTCATTACCATTAATTTCAAGCAACTCATTATTTGGTTTGGATAAAAAAGAATCAGGCTTGAAAATAGGGTTAGCACAATGGTCTTTTCATCGTGAAATCAGATCTCGTAAATTAGACAACCTAGACTTTGCAAAAATAGCTAAAGAAAAGTTTGACATTGATACTGTTGAGTATGTAAACCAGTTCTTTTTTAATAAGGCAAAAAATTTAAGTTATTTATCAGAAATGAAAACAAGAGCTAATGATGTAGGTGTTAAAAATCTGTTGATAATGATAGATGATGAAGGAAGCTTAGGAAGTTCTAATAAGAAAAAAAGAAATAAAGCAATTGATAATCACAAAAAATGGGTAGAGGCTGCAAATTTTCTTGATTGCGAAAACATAAGAGTCAATGCTCAAGGGGATGGTTCTGAAGTTGAAGTTGCGAAGCTTGCTTCAGAATCGTTATCAAAATTAGCAGAGTTCGCTCGACCTTATAATATTAATATAATAGTTGAAAATCATGGTGGATATTCTTCTAACGCAAAGTGGTTAGTTGAAGTAATTAAAAATTCAGGTGAGGAAAATGTTGGAACGCTTCCGGATTTTGGAAATTTTTGTATCAAGTCAAAACCTGATGAATTTTCTGATTGGGGTGGTTTAGATGGATGTGCAGTAGAATATGATAAATACAAAGGAGTTAAGGAAATGCTGCCTTATGCAAAGAGTGTTAGCGCAAAGTCATTGAATTTTGATTCTGATGGAAATTCAATCGAAATAGATTTTTATAAGATGATTAAAATAATAAAATCATTTGGTTATGATGGTTGTATATCTATTGAATACGAAGGAACCAGTCATTCTGAATCAGAGGGTATTATGCTTACAAAGAAACTGCTTACAAAAGCATGGGATTTAGCTTAATTTTTTTTACCATTGATAAAGACCCCAGTCAAAATTAATGCCATACCAAAAAGCTGAACTTCATTTATTTTTTCTCCGTCTATAACGCCTAAAGAAATTGCAACAAGTGGCATTAAATAAGTTACCATAGAGGCGAAAACGGTATCTTTTATTTTTATTAAGTTATAAAAAATAATTGTGGCAATAGATGTTCCTAAAACTCCAAGAATTAAAACATATCCTAATTCAACTTTATAAAAATCAAAATCGTTTAGATGATCATAAAAGGGCGATAAAAAAAACAATATATAAAGAGTTATAGGTAAAATAGAAACAATTGAAAAGCTAGTAATAGTTATAGGCTTTAAATGATTTAAATGATACTTAACTAAATTAAGGTTTATTCCATAAAGTAATGTTGCGGCGACAACAAACAAACCAAACGCATCAGCCGTGAAGCCTCCAGAAGAACCAGAAAATAAAATCAACAGGAAGGTTCCGATGAACCCAATTATTAATCCAATAATATTGTTTTTTGTAGCTTTTAATTTATAGAATATAACACCAATAATTAAAGCAAAAAAGGGGGTCAATGATGTTAATACACCGGATGTTGCGCTATCTATTTTTGTTTGTGCTATAGGGTATAAAAAGTAAGGAATAACATTCCCTACTATACCAGATATAAAGAGAATAAAATAATCTTTTCTTTTAATTTCCCTTAAGTTCTTTAAAAGAAAAGGCATCAAGACAAAAGAGGCTAGAGTTAATCTTAAAGCACCAATCTCAAACGGATCAAGCTTAACTAATGCTTTTTTTATAAGAATAGGAGAGCTCCCCCAGATAATGGCAAGAAGAATTAATAAACTCCAAGCAAGTAGATCTTTATTCTTCATGCAACTGACCTCTCCTCTATTGAACTAAATTTATTTGAAATATCATTTAAGACTTCTAGAGAATAATCTAATGACTCACTAAGTATTAACTTCATTCTATATTCTTTAAAATTTTCAATTGCTCTAAAGTAATTAGTATAATGCCTTCTCATTTCTATCAGTCCAAGTTTTTCACCTTTCCATTTAATAGAAAATTCTAGATGTTTCTTAACAACACTAATCCTTTCATAGATGTTTGGTTTATTTAAAAATTTTCCTTCATTGAGAAAATGTTTTATTTGATTAAAAATCCAGGGATTACCTATAGCGGCTCTGCCTATCATGATACCATCAACCCCATATTTTTCTTTATATTCTTTTGCTTTCTCTGGTGTATTTATATCTCCGTTCCCAAAAATTGGTATTGTAATATTTGGATTGTTTTTAACTTCTGCGATATAATCCCAATTAGCCTCTCCCTTGTACATTTGTTTTCTAGTTCTTCCGTGAATTGTCAAAGCTTGTATGCCTACATCTTGAAGTCTTTTAGCAACCTCAACAATTTTAATAGAATTATCATCCCACCCAAGTCTTGTTTTTACAGTAACAGGAATATCTACTTGCTTGACAATCTCTGCTGTCATCTTTTGCATTTTATCTAGATCTAGAAGTATTCCAGCTCCAGCACCTCGGCAAGCAACTTTCTTTACTGGGCATCCATAGTTAATGTCAAGAATTTCAGGTTTAGCTTCTTCAGAAATAGAAGCTGCTTTTTTCATTGACTCAATGTTATCTCCAAATATTTGAATCCCAATAGGTCTTTCTGAATCGTAGATATCAAGTTTCTGAACGCTTTTTTCAGCATCTCTTATCAGACCCTCAGAAGATATAAACTCTGTATACATTAAGTCAGCACCATTTACTTTACAAACTGATCTAAATGGAGGGTCACTGACATCCTCCATAGGAGCAAGTAGTAATGGAAAATCACCTAATTCAATATTGCCTATCTTCATAAAAAGAAGTATTTTAACATTAAAATATTCCACAAATAAAAAAATAAATGAGCAAACACTTAAAGGAATTAATATTTATTATTTTATCGGTTTCTCCTTTATTCTTTATGAGTATAATTTCTAATATCTTAGAAACACCTTCAGACATGTCATACGAAGGAATTGATAGAAAGATGTTAATGATATCAAATGCTGTTTTTTTATTGTTATTTCTAGTCCCGTATTTTGTAATAAGAAATAATGTTAACTATAACTTAAGAATGAAGAAAATTGCACTTTATCCTTTGGTGCTTGTTATGCTATCAACCATTTTTTTTATAATTATAAACTCTCCAATAATAGAATGGAATAAAGAAATAAATTTTCCTGAGTTTTTATCTTCTTTTGAGCTTTGGGCTCAAGCAAAAGAAAAACAATTAGAAGCTGTCACTATACATTTAATTTCTTTTGAAAATAATTTTGAGTATTTAATAGGCATTCTTACTATAGCAATTATTCCAGGTTTTTGTGAGGAGTATTTTTTTAGAGGTGTTTTACAGAAAAATCTAAGTTTGCTTATTAAAAATCATCATATCGCAATTTTTATAAGTGCTTTTATTTTTAGTGCTTTTCATTTACAGTTTTATGGTTTTTTCCCACGATTATTGTTAGGAATTCTATTCGGCTACTTTTATTACTGGTCCGGTAGTTTAACTTATTCTGTTATAGCACATACTCTTAATAATTTTTTTAGTTTAACATTGTTTTATGTTGCTGGTAAAGGCTACTTTGGTGAGAATATTGAATTAGATGTTAATTCATCTCCAGACATACCTTTATTTTTTATAATAGGAGCCTTAATTATCTTCTGCTATCTGATTGTCTTACTTAAAAGATCAATAAAAAACACAAATGAATAAAAAAAATCTAAAAAACAGGATTATAACGGGCATGTTAGGGGGGTCTCTATTATTATTTTCTACCTTAAATGAGTGGTCTTATCTTGTAGTTTTTGTTATTATCATTTTTTTATCAACTAGAGAGTATTATAAAATTTTATCTGAAAATGGATTTAATCCTAATTATAATTTAGGTGTTTTTTTATCTGTTATTATTTTTATATCCTCTTTTCTTTATGCTAGTAAAGAGAGTTTAATAGGTGTTCATTTTGTATTAATTCCTATTTTACCATTAATATGTCTTTCTGCTTTGTATAGTTCAAATAATAAAGAAACCATATCAAATGTTTCAGTTACATTTTTTGGAATATTATATATATCCTTATCTATCTCTTTACTAAACTTTATTGTTTTTACTGATTTGGAGTATAATTCTGTTTTTTTAATTGCTACTCTTTTATTTTTATGGACAAGTGAGTCTGCAGCTTATTTAGGAGGGTCACTTTTTGGTAGAAAAAAGCTTTTTGAATCAGTTTCTCCAATGAAGACATGGGAGGGTGTTCTTTTTGGCTTAGTTGCTAATGTTATTTTGGCTTATTTTATCTGGAAATATTTATTAATAAATACTTTTATTTTTTGGCTTGGATTTTCATGTGTTGTTTTAATTTCTGGTGTTTTCGGAGATTTATTTGAATCATTATTAAAAAGAAACTTTAATATGAAAGATAGTGGTAATAAGCTACCTGGGCATGGTGGTTTCTTAGATAGGTTTGACAGTTTCTTTTTTGTAATACCATATGTTTATTTTTACCTCAAAATTGTAAATCTGCTAACTTAAAAATTGTACATTTACATAATTAAACCCAAAACAAGATATGAGTTATAAAGAACCAGCTCCTATCATGCATGACAAGGACCCTCTTGAATCAATGATGAAGAGGTTCCATGTAGCAGCTGAATATTTAAATCTTGACGAAGAAGTTTATAGTGTCTTAAAGTCCTCTGTTAAAAAAATCATAGTATCTCTTCCAATATCCATGGATAATGGAAAAATCAAAGTTTTTGAGGGGTTTAGGGTAATTCATTCTAATATTTTAGGTCCCTCAAAAGGTGGCTTAAGATTTGATCCAGGGGTTAGCTTAAATGAGGTTACTGCTTTAGCGGCCTGGATGACATGGAAGTGTGCTGTAGTTGATATTCCATATGGAGGAGCAAAAGGTGGAGTTTGTTGTGACCCCAGGAATATGAGTCAGTCTGAGTTAGAAAGACTTACTAGGGCTTATACTCAGGCAATGCATGATGTTTTTGGTCCAGATAAAGATATACCAGCTCCCGATGTGGGAACGGGCCCAGATCAAATGGCTTGGTTAATGGATGAATATTCAAGAGCTAGGGGTACAACTGTTAATGCAGTTGTTACAGGAAAACCAATTATTTTAGGGGGTTCAGTTGGTAGAATTGAGGCAACAGGAAGAGGGGTAATGGTTGCAACTTTAGCAGCTTTAACAAAAATAAAAATCAATCCATTTAATGCAACTATAGCAGTTCAAGGGTTTGGAAACGTTGGATCATGGGCAGCGCATTTATTAAAAGAAAGAGGCTGTAAAGTTGTAGCAATATCAGATATTTCTGGGGGATATTATAATGATAAAGGTATAGATGTTGGAGGCGCTATTACATATAGAAATGAAAATAAAGGCACTCTTGAAAATTTTGATGGAGGAAAGAAGATATCAAATGAAGAATTATTATCTCTTAAGGTTGATGTTTTGATTCCTGCAGCATTAGAAAATGCTATAACAGAAAAAAATGCAGAAAATATTAATGCAAAATTAATTGTTGAGGGGGCAAATGGTCCAACATCTCATGAGGCTGATTCAATTCTAGAAAAAAAGGGCATTGTTGCAGTACCTGATATTTTAGCAAATGCTGGTGGGGTTATTGTTTCTTATTTTGAGTGGGTACAGAACAGACTTGGGTTTAAGTGGACTAAAAACAGAGTATATAGAAGAAGTGATTCTATAATAAAACAAGCTTTTAATAATGTTTTCTCAATTTCAAAAAAATACAAAGTATCTTTAAGGACTGCAGCTTATATTGCAGCTATTGATAAGGTCTCTAGAACATACAAATACAGAGACGGTTCATTTACTTTTCAAAAAAATGATAAAGATTCATAAGGAGGGTCGAGGTTTTTTATTAAAGTTATTTATCCTTCTTTCGATAGTGAATCTTATACTTTTTTACATACATAGCTCTTCTTTATATTCGGTTCTGATTTTATTTATTTCACTCCTAACCTTTCTTTTTTTTCTTCAGTTTTTTAGAAACCCTAAAATCATTAAAAAAATAGATGAAAACCTCATAATTTCTCCTGCTAATGGAGAGATTGTGCATATTGGAGAAATTTTTGAAGAAGAGTATTACAAAGAAAAAAGATTATTGATTTCAATCTTTATGTCTCCTTTCGATGTACATATAAATAGAAATCCTATTTCAGGCATAGTTGAATATTATAAGTATCATAAAGGAAAATATCTTGTCGCTTGGCATCCAAAGTCTAGCACAAAAAATGAGAGAACAACAACCGTAATAGCTAATAATCAAATTTCAATTTTAGTGCGACAAATTGCAGGGTTAGTTGCGAGAAGGATAATAAATTATTCTACTGTCGGAGAGAAGGTTAATCAATCAAATCAATTAGGTTTTATAAAGTTTGGTTCTAGAGCAGATATCTTTTTGCCTTTGGATTTCAAGCCTAATGTTAAACTAAAACAAAAAACAAAAGCAGGAGTAACAGTATTAGGTAGATTAAGTTAGACTCTTTTGAATTATAGACACTATTTCTTCTAGGTGTTTTTTATCAGTTTCATCAAAACTATTTAGTTTATCACTGTCAATATCTAAAACTCCAAAAACCTTATTTTTATTATTAAAAACAGGAACTACAATTTCTGATTTAGATATAGAACTACAGGCTATATGTCCAGGAAATTTTTCTACGTCTGGAACAATAATAGTTTTTTTATCTTTCCATGCAGCTCCACAGACACCATCACCCTTTTTTATTCTAAAGCATGCAACTGGGCCTTGAAAGGGACCTAAAACAAGCTCATTATCTTCAATTACATAAAAACCAACCCAAAGCCATTTAAATGTTTGAGATATAGCAGCAGAAATATTTGCAAGTATAGCCGTATTATTTTTTTCACCTTTAATTAAAGACTTTATCTGTTCTTCAAGATTAATATATTTTTTCTCTCTATTTTTTTCTAAAGGCGTATTGAAATCATGCATGTTTAGTTATTTTAAAAAGTTTATCTTCCCCTACTTTTTCATAGGTGTTTTTTTTGATATTTGGAGCCTTAATCCCCTTATGAAATTTTAATTGAGATTTGAAAATCCTTGCTTCATCCCAAAGGTTCTTTTCTATAATTTTATTTAATGTAAATCCGCCACCCTCAACTAGTAAACTATAAATTCCTCTTTTATAAAGATCATAATATATAGTCTCTATTTTAAATGGATTTATTTTTATAAAATGTTTTTGTCCCCTTATTTTATTTAGTGTTTTATTATAAATAAGAGAAATCGATTGGTCATTTAATATATTTGTTTTTTCTTCCAATTTGTTATTTGGGTCAAGTATAACCCTGATTGGATCTCTTCCTTTCCATAGTCTAACGTTAAGACGCGCATTATCTTTATTTGCAGTATTGATACCAATTAAAATCCCAGTCTCCTCAGATCTCCACTTATGCACTAAAGACCTTGACGTTTTGCAAGATATCCATTTAGAACTTCCATCTTCTTTTGCAATAAAACCATCAGATGTTTCAGCCCATTTAAGTATAACATATGGTCTTTTTTTTTCCTGGTTTATAAAAAACCTTTTATTAAGTTTTTTACCTTCTTTTTCAAGAATTCCTGAGATAACGTCTATGTTATTATTTCTTAGTTTTTTTATTCCCTTGCCATTAACAAGGGGGTTTGGGTCTGAGTTAGAAATAATAACTTCTTTTGGCTTATATTCTATTAATTTATCTGTGCAAGGAGGAGTCTTTCCAAAATGAGTGCAGGGTTCTAGACTTATATATACTGATGCTCCTTTAATATCATTTTTATTGATTACGTTATTTATAGCATTTATTTCTGCGTGTGCATCTCCAAACTTTTTATGATATCCTTCACCTATAATTTTATTTTCTTTAACGATTACACACCCGACCATAGGATTTGGGAAGACATCCCCAACTCCTTTTTTAGCAAGATAAAGTGATCTTCTGATGAATTTGTTGTGTATATTTTCCATATTTATACCTATGCCTGATATAGAATCTAATTCAATTTATAATGAATTACTTA
>CERG01057657.1_pt1 | contig 19686 bp, 21 predicted proteins | sample 530861 | NCBI WGS metagenome assembly CERG01 (sample SAMEA2621037, study PRJEB7988) | marine metagenome | biome: marine biome (ENVO:00000447); feature: deep chlorophyll maximum layer (ENVO:xxxxxxxx); material: "saline water (ENVO:00002010), including plankton (ENVO:xxxxxxxx)" | depth 50 m
AAGGAAGTACTGATTAAAGAACGTGCAAGCTACTTGGGTAGCGCTGAAACTCTTGAAGCGGAAGCGGATCAGTTATTAGAGTACAGAGATCCTGGCGATGTTCAGTTTGACGAGGAGTCAGGAAGAGGAGACACACTCGCGGTTGAGCGGGATCTGGATCTGGCGTTGAGTGCTCAAGCACGCGACGCCGTTGATGAAATTGATGCCGCCCTTGAAAGAATTAAAAACGGAAGCTATGGGGTTTGTTTGACTTCGGGTGAAGATATTCCTAAAGCGCGACTCGAGGCTATTCCTTGGGCTTCAGAAAGAGTTGAGGTTAAAGCTGGAGGTTTAGGTCGACGCTGAAAGGTGGTTGAGGTAATGGGAATTCGAAAATCTCTAACCGCTGTTCTTTTAGCAACCCTCTTCTTGGATCAACTTAGTAAATGGTTGATCTTAGAACATTTGACAAATGGAAAAGTCATTGAATTATTCTGGACTCTTCAAATGCGTTTGGTGCGCAATTCAGGTATCTCTTTTGGAAAGGGTAGTGAGTTAGGTCAACTGGTCTCGATTGTTGTTTTTGTTGTCATAGCTATTCTTATAAAAGTTGCACTTAGTGCTAAAGATAATCGAACCTCGGTGCTGTATGGTCTGATAATTGGAGGCGCATTAGGGAATCTTTGTGACCGGATTTTTCGAAGTTCAGATGGTTTTCTGAAAGGCGAAGTCGTCGACTTTATTGACTTTCAATGGTGGCCTGTTTTCAATGTTGCAGATTCAGCAGTGGTAGTTGGTTGCTTATTGCTTCTATTAAACGGATTGTATTTTGAACGAATTTAATGAAGTTGTCCCTGATTCATTGGAAGGCGAAAGACTTGATCGTTTACTCGCATTTATAGGGAATATAAGTAGAAGTGAGGCGTCAAATATTATTAAGGGTGGGGAAGTTCTGATAAATGGGAAAGTGGTTACGCGTCCTTCATTTAAAGTTACGCTTGGAAATCTTGTTGAGTTTTCGATCCGAGACAGCGAAGAGCTGCCTGAGATCGAGGCAGATTCCTCTATAAATTTTGAAATAATTCATTCTGATATTGATTTTTTGGTAGTTGATAAACCCGCAGGTTTAGTGGTTCACCCTGGGGCTGGGAATTCGTCGGGAACTTTAGTTAATGGACTTTTGGCGCTAAGCCCTAATATCAGAGACGTAGGAGAGAAAAACAGACCGGGTGTAATTCACCGTCTTGATAAAGGCACTTCGGGACTCTTGCTTACAGCTAATACAAATGAGGGATACCAATTTTTTGTCAACGAGTTGTCGGAGCGCAAAATAAAAAGGGTTTATCAGGCTTTAGTGTGGGGAGTTCCAGAAGGCCCAGAGGGAATCATCGATGCACCCATAGGAAGATCGAGTAAAAATAGAAAAAAAATGGCGATTGTGGCAAAAGGAAAAAATGCAATAACTACTTATAAGTTAAAGGAGAGTTGGCCTTCCAGTAATGTCTCTTTGTTGGAATTGGAACTTGAAACTGGGCGAACTCATCAGATCCGAGTCCATCTTTCTTCCATCGGAAATCCAGTAGTAGGTGATGATCTTTATGGTAGCAATCGGAAACACCTAACTCTTCGGAGACCCTTTTTGCATGCAAGTAAGTTATTTTTTGAACATCCGCGTACTGGAAGTGACTGTAAATTTGAGTCTCCTTTACCGGAAGATTTAAAAAATTTATTAGCTGATATTCAGTCAAATGAGAATCTATAACTTGATAGCAGTTTTAGCCCGTTAAGTTAATTTAATATTATGGAACCTGTATTCCCCGATTACTCAAATTGTTGCGTGAGCAGATTAATGCCGGCTCTGTTGGGTGTGTCCGATGAACCTTCATGCTTTTCTGATGACATCTTTCTAGCGAAGAGTATTGTGCTTTTAGTTCTTGATGGATTGGGCTGGGAGCAGTTTCAGGATAATAAGAAAATTTTTCCCGTTTTATCTGAGTTTTCTGAGCAGCTCATAACCACTGTTGCACCTAGCACAACGGCTACGGCGTTAACTTCTATCACTACTGGAGCGCCACCTGGTGAGCACGGAATAGTGGGGTATCGAATACCCGTAGAAGGAAAAATTTTAAATTCTTTGAGATGGTCAACTGGAAATAATTTAGCCAAGCCCGATCCTTATCAATTTCAATTGATGCCAGTTTTCGATAATCAACAACCAAAAGTTGTTAGTTCTGCCGAACATGAGGGCTCGGGTTTTTCTAAAGCGCATTTAAGAGATTCCAGATTTTCGGGTTATAGAAATCGAAATGAATTAGTTGATTTAGTTGTTGAATCAGTAGCTAATTTTGAACCTTTTGTTTATGCGTATTGGGACGGGGTTGATCGGACAGCCCACGAGTTTGGTTTTACTGATAAGTACTTTGGTGAACTTAATGAATGCGACTTAATGATTGATGCATTGTTGCGACGGTTGCCTGCGAACGTAGCTTTGGTAGTGACTTCGGATCATGGTCAGGTGGAAGTGGCTGACCGGATGATAGAACTCACAGCGGATATAAAAAATCTTGTCGCAAAGCAAAGTGGGGAAGCAAGGTTCCGTTGGTTGCATGCAGTGTCTGGCGCGGAGAAAGACTTAACACAGATGGCTAAAGAAACTTTTAAAGATTCGGCCTGGGTCATGTCCAAAAAGGAAACTATAGATGCTGGATTATTTGGACCCATAGTGAGTGAAACAGTTAGGAGGCGTTTGGGGGACGTTGCTTTAATTGCGCGTGAAAAAGTAGGATTCACCGACCCCGCTGAAAAGATGCCTTTTCAACTTATTACAAGACACGGCTCGTTAACTAAAGAAGAGATGCATGTTCCTCTTTTGTCGACTGTCACCTGATTTAGGTTTATTCGCCTAAAGTCATTATTAAGTAAGGAGAAAAATGACAGAGCCTTTAGAACCCGAAATTTTAACTGAAGAAACAGAGGAAAAACAGAATGAATCTGTTGAGCAGCCAGCAAAGGTTGTGCGCGTTGGAACAATGATGCGTCAACTTCTGGAAGAGGTGAAGTCTTCCTCGCTCGATGAGCAGAGTAGGGAACGGTTGAAGGAAATATATCAGTCCTCTATTACAGAGTTGGGCTCTGCATTGTCTGATGACCTGCGAGAGGAGCTTGACAGACTCGCTTCCCCGTTTGACTCCGATACTTCACCTAGTAATGACGAACTTCGTATAGCTCAAGCACAGCTAGTTGGCTGGTTAGAAGGTCTAATTCAAGGTATACAGGCGGCAATGTTTGCCCATCAATTTATGACTGCCTCCCAGTTAGGAGATTCTCAACCTGGAATGCTGAACCCTGCTGGAGGAGAGAACTCTGATTTAAGTGAAGATAGACCTGGAAATTATTTGTAGAACTCATGTCGGCTTCCTTTACTCATCTTCACGTTCATACAGAGTATTCACTTCTGGATGGAGCTGCTCGGGTCGGAGAGTTAGTTAAGGCTGCATCGGATGATGGTCAGAAAGCTTTAGGAATAACAGACCATGGAAACATGTACGGCATTTTAGATTTTTATCGTGCATGTAGAAATAATGACGTCAAACCGATAATTGGTACTGAGGCCTACATGGCGCATGAAACTCGTTTTGAACGTTTTTCTCGTAGAGGACGTGTAGATGATTCTGGGGGTGAGACCGAGACGGGACAAAAAATCATGTACCACCTAACACTTTTAGCTGAAAACAATATCGGTTATAAAAATATGATTCAGCTTGCTAGCAGAGCCTTTTTAGAAGGCTATTACTACAAGCCCCGAGTTGATTGGGAGGTTCTTGAGGATCACAGTGAAGGAGTAATTGCTACTACTGGGTGTTTAGGCGGGCATGTCTTGCAGTCACTATTGCGAGATGATTTTCAAGGCGCTTTAGACAAAGCAGGCCGACTTCAAGAGATTTTTGGTCGAGGTAATTTATTTGTCGAATTGCAAGATCAAGGTTTGCCTGAACAGATTAGAACAAACCCTGGTTTAGTTAAAATAGCAAAGGAGATCGGGGCTCCAATCGTTGCCACTAATGATTCTCATTATGTGAAGCAAGAAGATTCTCATGCGCACGATGCATTATTGTGTGTTCAAACTGGTTGCGTCATGAGTGATCCAAATCGTTTCAAATTTCATGGAGATCAGCACTATCTTAAATCAGCAAATGAGATGCGACGTCTCTTTAGTGAACTGCCAGACGCGTGTGACAATACACTTGTAATTGCCGAACGATGCAATGTTGAAATTGAGTTTGGAAACCCACAACTACCGGATTTTCCATTACCAGATGGATTCGATTCTGCCGATTCTTATCTTTCACACTTGACACTAAATGGTGCTAAGGAGCGCTGGGGTGAACCGCTCTTAGATGAAATTTCTGATCGAATTGTCTATGAACTCCGAACAATAAGTGACATGGGTTTTTCAGCATATTTTTTGATTACTTGGGATTTGATACGTTACGCGCGCGAAAGAGGAATACGAGTGGGACCTGGAAGAGGGAGTGCAGTTGGTTGCGCTGTATCTTTTTGCCTTGGTATTACAGATTTAGACCCGATAAAACATGACTTACTTTTTGAAAGATTTCTAAATCCTGATCGAATAAGCATGCCAGATATTGATATGGATTTCGATTCACGTTACAGAGATGAAATTATTCGCTACGCAGCAGATAAATATGGACGAGACCATGTGGCACAAATAGTAACTTTCTCTCAAATAAAAGCGAGAGCAGCTGTTAGAGATGCAGCCAGAGTATTAGGTCACCCCTATGCAATCGGGGACCGAATCGCTAAAGCAATGCCTCCTTTAGTTCTAGGTCGTGACACCCCAATATCAGCATGTATGGAAGAAATAGATGGATATAGCGATGGGTACAAGATGGCTGCTGACTTAAGAAGTATGTACTCAGCAGATCCTGACGTTAAACAAATAGTCGACGTGGCACGTGGTCTAGAAGGGCTTAGACGTCAAGATGGAATTCATGCCGCAGCAGTTGTGATTACAAAAGATCCACTTACAGATTACTTACCTATTCAAAGAAAGCCGGAATCAGGGCAAGAACCTGAAGAAGCTCCAATCGTCACTCAATACGACATGTATGGAGTGGAAGATCTAGGACTTCTGAAAATGGATTTTTTAGGTTTGCGAAATCTGGATGTAATAACGGACACTCTCGATTTGATCAAATCAACAAGGAATTTTGAATTAGATATTGACGTAGTTGAACTAGATGACAAAAAAACATTCCAAATGCTTTCAAAGGGTGATTCGATCGGGGTTTTCCAACTGGAATCTGGACCTATACGTAGTTTGATGCGTTCTTTGAATCCGACTTCTTTTGATGATGTCGCTGCATTGGTAGCTCTTTATAGACCGGGACCGATGGCAGCAAATATGCACAACGATTACGCAGATAGAAAAAATGGGAGGAAAAGCGTCTCTTATTTCCATCCAGACGCAGGCTCTCTTTTAAGCGATACTTACGGGTTGATGATTTATCAAGAGTCAGTTATGCGAGTAGCGCAGAAATTTGCTGGGTATTCACTAGCTCAAGCTGACAATTTAAGAAAAGCATGTGGCAAAAAAGATCGTGCGCTGATGAAGAAAGAGCGGGAGGGATTTTTAAGTGGATGCTCTAAAACCGGGTATGACTCAGATTTAGCAGAAGAACTTTTCGACATTATAGAACAGTTTGCTGACTACGCTTTTAACAAAAGTCATGCTTATGGCTATGGGTTGGTTGCCTATCAAACTGCTTTTCTAAAAGCCAATTATCCGGTTGAATATTTATCTGCTTTGTTGACAAGCGTTAAATCAAATTTAGACAAAGCAGCAATTTATTTAAATGAGTGCCGTCTGTTGGGTATAGAGGTAACTGTTCCTGCTATCAATCTAGCTCACAGTTCTTTTACACCAATTCCAGACTTAGGTGAAAGTGGAGATAAGGCAAAGATAGTTTTCGGTCTTTCAGCAATTCGTAATGTAGGCGATGGTCTAGTTGATTTGATAGTGCAAGAACGAGATAAAGCTGGACCCTTTGAAGATTTCAATAATTTCTTAGAGCGTTGTGACACCTCAGTTTTGAACAAAAGAACAGTCGAGTCACTAATTAAAGCAGGAGCTTTTGACAGTTTTGGACACCCTAGACAGGGGTTGCTGGAAGTGCATGAAGAGCTTATAAGTCTTACAGTTTCACGTCGCAGGGAACACGACATGGGTGTACTTTCACTGTTTGGAGATGCAGAAAGTGGGCCGGTTTTTGATGAACGCCCCGAAATACCTGACATAGAGTTCGATAAATCTCAGAAACTTACTTTCGAAAAAGAAATGTTGGGTTTGTATGTATCTGACCATCCGCTAAAGGGTTATGAGAATGCTTTAGCGCGCAAAACTGATTCGAAGATTATTGAACTCCGTGAATTAGAAGACGGTGGGTTTGTTACCGCCGGAGGAGTAGTAACAAACCTTTCAAAGCGTTGGACTCGTCGAGGAGACTTGATGGCAACATTTGACCTAGAAGATTTGAGCTCATCAATAGAAGTAATGGTTTTTCCAAAATCTATGACGGAGCATGGGCACAAGCTTTTAGACGACTCTGTTCTTCTTGTTAAAGGTCGGCTTGATTCACGAGAAGACTCACCCAAGTTGATTTGCTCGGAGTTGGAAACCTTCGAAACTTCAACTGCTAATTTGGGCCAGTCAATTCAGGTTGACTTACCTCTAGGAAAAGTAAATGAGCAAACAATTTCTGAAATTAAACAACTTCTAAATAATTATCCTGGTGATGTAAAAGTTTTTTTTCGTCTTGGTGATCGTCAATTGCTTAGACTCACTGACGATTTTTCTGTAGATCCGAGCAACGGTTTAATTGCAGAACTTCGCATTTTACTGGGAGTCGACTCAGTTTCTTTCATTTAACTTCCAAGACTTGCAAGAAGTAATTCGGTGGGGTTGGGATACTGCTAAGTATCCGGCAGGATGGATGTCCTGCTGATAAAGAGATTTTCAGCAGGTTTGCTTGTTTTTAGAGACTAATTATTGGAAACGGGGGCTGGGTTTCGATGACTATAGAGGTCGAAACGAAAGATTGCAGCATGCTAGGTGATGCTGAACTCGAAGAGATGACGGAACTTTGCGCCGAAGGCCCGAATCCTTTTGGAATAGGACTAATTTCGAAACAAACTGAAGAATGGGTGTTGTGTACGACCACACGTGAAAATGGTCGATTAAAAGGTTTTTCTTTTTTCACACTTGAGAGAATTGGTGGAACACCTAGCGTGATAATAGGTCTTTCCTCTATTAGCCGAACGAGTAAACGAGACACAGTTTTAAAAGCAATTGTTACGGAGCATCTCCGCAGAGCAGTTTTGGCTTTCCCAGACGAAGATGTTGTTATGGGGGCTCGATTAAACGATCCTTCCGGTTTTGAAGCGTTTAAGTCATTAACTGGAGTAGCTCCTGCTCCTAACGTGAAAGAAACTGGTGAAGATCGTGCATGGGGAAAACGGCTTGTGAAGCGTTACGGAATGTCATCTCTTTCTTACGATGAACATAAATTCATCGCAAAGGGGTCTGAAGAAACAGCTTGCGTGGTAGATCACACCAGTCTTAGGCCTGAAAAAATAGACTCAGATATTGCTGCCTTCTTTAAACCACTTAATTTGAAACGTGGAGATGTTTTAATTGCTTACGGTTGGGCGATGGCTGAAGACCTCGAAAAGTTGGTCTAACAGCTCTAAAAAAAATTCAGAAAATTCAGTTGCATTTGCCTTAAGCAAAAGGAGATCTTGCCGATCTTTTACTGACCGCAAACCTCCAAAGGGCCTTATTCTTGATTTGATTGATAAAGCGCGCAGAACACCAACAGCTGGAAATTCACAGGGAGTTGAGTTTCTCTTACTGGAGGAAAAGTCGTTAGTAAATGATTTTTGGGGAGTTTCATTTCTTGGGAAAGATAGAAGCGATTTTTCTTTCCCCGGTTTGTTCAACGCACCAGTTTTGGTAATCCCGTTTGGGGTCCCTTCTCTGTATGTCGAAAGATACAAGGAAGATGATAAAAGTTATACAAATCTTGGCGATGATGCAAAGGAATGGAAAGTTCCTTACTGGTTGACTGATGCGGCATTCGCAACTATGGCACTCCAATTGTTGGCAATTGAAAATCAGTTAGAAACTTGTTTCATAGGGTTATTTGATAGAGAAGAAAGAATAAAGGAACATTTCTCTATTCCGGAGACGTACCAAGCATTAGGAGTATTGATTATGGGTTATCCCGATAAAGAAGAAGCGGCACGTGGACGCTCACAAAAACGTAAAAGAAGATCCTTAAGCGAAGTAGTACATCGTGGCAGTTGGCGATCTCCACTGTGAAAAACTTTATTAATCTTAGATATGATCGTGATAGTGAATAATTGAAGAATGGCTAGGTGTTTTTGAGGTGAGTGAACAAGTCCCAATCGTTAATTACCTAGTGTTGGGGGAGCCTCCTTATTTGGAGGCGAACGAGTGCACTAAATGCGGTGCAAGATTTTTCGACAGACGTAATGCATGTGCTTCTTGTGGAGGTACGGACTTTGTTAGAAATCGCATTTCAAATCAAGCTGTTTTGACATCGTTCAGCATTGTACACAGGGCGGCTCCTTCTGTTCCGGTCCCTTTTGTATCGGCAATAGTGAGAACCGATGACGGAACCACAGTTCGTTCGAATGTAGTAGGTCTCGAAGACCCAATGGATGCTGAATTGGGTATGAATTTGAGTCTTACAACCTATTCATGTGGTGTAGATGATGATGGAAAAGAATGTATAGCGTTCGGTTACGAGCCTGTTTAAGAAAGAAGACTGAAAAAGGAAAATAAAATGACTGGCGATTCAATTTGGATAATTGGTGCGAGTATGACGAAGTTTACTCGCTATGAAGATCAGGATGCAGTTGACTTAGCGTCTAGAGCGAGTTTAGAAGCAATGGCCGATGCAAATGTTTCAATTCATGACATGGACGTCTTGGCTGCTGGAACACTCTTCCAAGCTAGTACCAGTATGGGGCAGCGAATTCAAAAACAGATTGGGCAAACAGGAATTCCTGCTTATAACGTTTCAAACGCTTGTGCCACTGGAGCTACAGCGATTCGTACTGTCTATCTTTCTATAAAAGCTGGTGAGGCAGACATGGGAATTGCTATCGGTGTAGAACAGATGGGGAAGATGGGTTTGTTGTCAGGTGGAACAAAGTCAGAACGTAATGTATTTGAACCTACTGGGCGTTACGGAGCAGTTATGGGGGTCGACGGATTTCTTGGAACTGAAACTATGCCGGGTGTTTTTGCGCAAGCAGGAATGCAGTATGCATATGAAAACGACGGGGTTGGTTTTGAGCAATTCGCTCGTGTTGCTTATAAAAATCATAAACACTCAACTCTTAACCCATTAGCCCAATATCAAAAAGAGTTTTCAATGGAAGAAGTTATGGGCGCACCAGTTCAGAGCTACCCGAATACGCTCTTGATGTGTTGCCCCACGGGTGATGGAGCTGCCGCCGTGATATTAGTTTCTGAGGAAAAACTTCGTTCTTTGCCATCGGAAACTCAAAAAAGAGCAGTGAAAATTTCTGCATCTGTTTTGACTTCTGACCCATATGTCGAAAGTGGACAGGTTCAGCCTGATGTTAATACTCTTACAAAAAATGCTGCCTCTCAGGCTTATGAAATAGCAGGAATAGGCCCAGACGACTTGGATTTAGTTGAGTTGCATGACTGCTTTGCTACAGCTGAATTGATTCATTATGACAATCTTGGGCTTTGCGAACCTGGAGGGGCAGGGGACTTTATTGATTCTGGTAAACCCTTCCGTGACGGAAGTATGCCGGTGAATGTTTCTGGAGGGCTAATTTCTAAAGGCCATCCGATAGGAGCAACTGGAGTGGCAAATGTATTCGAAGTTGCAACTCATCTACGCGGCGAAGCAGGGGACAGGCAAATTGAAGGAGCTAAAGTGGGTCTTGCTCACGTGATTGGACTTGGCTCCTCGTGCGGTATCCACATTTTAGAAAAGGCTTCTTGAGAAATTAGAAAGTAATAGAAATTAATGTCCAATAAATGGGTCCTAGGTGCACGCCCTAAGACGTTACCCGCGGCTGTTTTACCAGTTTTACTAGGAACTGTGACCGTATCCAGAGAAGATTTTTCTTTTCTGCCGTCAATGTTATGTCTGATCTTGGCTCTTTCTTTACAGGTAGGCGTTAACTACGCAAATGATTACTCGGATGGTGTGAGAGGTAGTGATGGCCCCAAGCGTTCAGGGCCGACTAGATTAGTGGGTGGAAATTTGGCTTCAGCTTCTCAAGTCCTAAGAGCGGCGATGATCATGCTTCTGATCGCCATCACATCGGGTTTATATTTATCTTTGATCGTCACACTTTGGTTGTTGCCAGTCGGAGTGATTTGCATTTTAGGGGCATGGTTCTACACGGGCGGATCGAATCCATATGGATATAGAGGACTAGGGGAGTTATCAGTTTTTGTCTTCTTTGGTTTAATAGCTACAAATGGAAGTTTTTTTGTTCAAACAGAGACCTTTTCGATTCAAGTTCTACTTTTAAGTTGCGTGAGCGGGTTACTGTCTTGTGCATTATTGACTGTAAATAATTTACGAGACTATGAAAATGACAAAAAGGTAGGAAAAAATACGCTTGCTGTTTTGATGGGAGAAATCGCAAATCGAAAATTGTTCGGGATCATTGTTTTTTCTAGTTTCCTCTTAAGCGTAGTGATTTCGTTCTGGCATATTTGGGTGCTTTTAGTTTTAGCTACTATTCCGCTTGTATACAGAAGCATCGCGACTGTTCGGAACGCAAATGACGTCAATAGTTGGAATAATGCTTTAAAACTGGTTGGTATTTTGCAAATATCTTTTGGAACTTTGCTGACAGTGGGTCTTTTGCTTTAGCCTTGATTTTCACTTTTCAGCGATTAGGAGCTGAGCTATTCCACCGGTAAGCCGGAATTTCTCGACATTTTTGAATCCTGAATATTCAATCATTTTTATGAGTTCATTTTCTTCTGGTAGATATACGACGGAACGCGGGAGGTAACCGTAAGCCGCTTTATCGGAAAAAAGACCACCTATAAAGGGAACCACCTTATTGAAGTAAAAGGAATGACCAATCTTGAGAAAACTATTTTTTGGTTCGTCCACTTCAAGAAGTGCCAGACGTGCGCCTGGTTTTAATATTCGTGCTGTTTCTTTTAGAAAAGGGTTAATGTCACGGAAATTTCTAAGAGCGAATCCGCAGGTAACTCCATCTAAAGAGGAGTCACGTAGAGGTATTTTTAAAGCGTCTCCGTTTACAAGTGGGGCTTTCGAATTAAAAGAGTTCAACATTCCTCTAGAAAAATCAAGTCCAATGGGATTTGCATTAGCTTTGCGTAATGATTCACACAGGTCACCCGTGCCGCATGCAACATCAAGAACTGTACCGGATGGAGGAGTTTTTATGAATTGAACAGTTTTTTTGCGCCATCTTGTATCTAGACCAAAGGTGATCAGTCGATTTAGGAGGTCATATCGCGGTGCGATTCTGTCGAACATTTTTCTTACTGCTTTTTCTTTTTCAGAAGAAGATGGTAGGGAATCGTTATTTCGCAAGTATTTCATTTAACTGAACCAGATTTTTTGGTAGTCGCGGCTTAGTGGGTGAAGAAGGAGTGTTAGAAGAGCAATAGGAAAGACAAGTGAGAAAATAATCTCAATGCCATTACCTTGGGAAGTGAGGCGCATCGCTACTGAGAAAATTGATGCTGCCACTCCAAGACGCCATGCCATTTTCTTGTCATTCGCTATTCCGTATCCCGCTAAAAGCATTGCGATTCCTATCAAAGCAAAAACCCTCCCTCTTGCTATGTTGAATACACCCTCAATGTAGAGAAGAGTGTTTCCGAGAACAAGTGTTTGGGTTTGGTATCGATTAATCCAACGTCGAGTTTGCAATGTTTTCCTCTTTTTAAAAATTCTGTTTGTTAACTATTTGGTTTGTTTGTTTCATCAGTTGTCTTGTCGAATCAGTCTTTGATAGCAACGGTTGGTTGAAAGATGAGAGAAACCAAGAGAGTCGTAAGTTTTTAAAGCAGGATGGTTGTCAGATTCAACGTATAGAAATACTTCACGTATTTTTTTTGCTGATAGCCATTCCAAACCTGATAAAGCTAATTGTCGGCCGAGCCCCTGATTTTGAAACGATGGGTCAACTGCAATTACGAATATTTCACCTTTGCTTAGTGTTGATTTGAGAGAAGGTTCATGGACTTTCATCCAGCAGAATCCTTGTATTTGATGATTTTGTTCAAGAACGCGAAAATCCTCGTTTGTATACCAGGCTTCGGATTGTGTTTTTTTTAGGCTTTCTAATGTCATTCCGCTTTGTTCGGGGTGCCAATGAAAAGCATCATTATTTATTCTAATTATCTCATCAATGTCATTCTCAGTGAATCCACGGGTCTTAATTTCCGACGGTATAGCTGGAATACTTCGAGATAGTATCTTCAAATCACGGAAAGGAGAATATCCTGCGGAAACTGGGAGGGTGTCATCTTTCTCGTCAGCATTCTCCACCCAGTATTCGATATTTCCACCTCCAGAAATCGAAATAGTTTGTGCGGCCGCTTCCAACATTCGGCGCGACCGTTCTTCGTTGTTTTCTGGAATTTTTAATTCTAGAAGCCAAGTAACGATTTGTCTTTCTGTCTCTCCGAGGTCCTTTTTTGTCAAAGTTGCATTGTCAGTTCCGTCGGAAACAAGTAGTTGTTCCATTAACCAGAATGCTACTGGAGAGAATGAAAGACGATACGGTTTGGGTATGGGGAGACCGAGAACGCCAAAAGGTAGAGCACAAGAAACACATAGGAGATTAGGTTTTGAATATCCTGATGCTAAGTGTGAATTAGATCATAAGAATCCATTCGAACTGCTTGCGGCTACGATTTTGTCGGCTCAGTGCACAGATAAAAGAGTTAATACCGTTACTCCAAAACTTTTTAAAGAATATCCCGATGCAGGCAGTTTGGCTGAAGCCAATGAAATTAGCGTTCAGGAGATTGTCAGATCAACCGGCTTCTATATTAATAAGACAAAAAGTCTTTTAGGGATGGCTCAAGCTTTGGTTGATAATCACGACGGTGTAGTCCCTTCTTCGATGAAAGAATTAACTGCATTGCCAGGAGTCGGTAGAAAAACAGCAAATGTTGTGAGAAGTGTTGCTCTGGATCTACCTGGCTTGCCAGTAGATACACACGTTGGACGGTTATCGAGACGAATTGGAATTACTGCGGAGAAAGATCCAGTAAAAGTGGAGATGGAGCTGAACCCTATGGTTCCGGCATCGGAAAGAGGTCTGTTCAGTTTGAGACTAATTTTACACGGAAGGCGAGTCTGCGCCAGTAGAAAACCAGTTTGTGAAGATTGTTCATTAAGCGATTTTTGTCTAAGTTCACAAATTTGAAAAGTTCAACTTGGTAAAAAATTTTAGTTGCGTGTAATTTTTAGTTATCCGGGTACCGCAACCCGGTTTGGCGAGAATCGGGTTCCCGCCACCCGCCTCGCTTGCTCAGCGCCCTTAGGGGCGCTGAGCTTTTTATAAGCTTTTAGAAAGATGTTCCAATTCTCTTAGAGCGCCGCGAAGGTGACGCTCGGTCTCGAGCAAGTTTCTGTTGCTAGCATCTATCTCGTTCTCGATAGAAGATTTATCGTTTATTTCGATTAAGGCGTTAAGTAAAGACTCAAGTTGAGTTTTAAGTGAAGAGAGCTCGGCTTTTGAAATTATCTGCATGCATAAGTTTGGTTTAGTTAAGAAAAATTTACAACAAGATAAATCGTTACGTGTGAGACCTGCCTAGGGGGTAGCGTTATGTAATGCTTAAGCAAATCGATTTCAGAGGAAAAAGTTCAAATTGGAGAACTTTGATGCCTGCTTTGAGCGAGATGAATGAACTTCCGATTGAATCCGTGCGAGACATAATTGCTCAGGTTAAAGATTCAGGTGATGTGGCATTGCGTGATCTAACGAAAAAATTTGACGGAGTTGTTCTTGACGATTTACTAGTCTCGGAAAAAGCGATACAAGAAGCATATAACTCTATTTCAAGAGAATTCAGGGAAGCGCTTCATGCCGCGGCTGAAGCGATTGTCAGTTACCAGAAGACTCAATTGCATGAACACTCGGTATTAGAGAACGACGGGTTATCTATTGAAACATTTCAAAAACCAGTTGCTAGCGCAGGTTGCTATGTACCCGGCGGCTTAGCTTCCTATCCGTCAACATTGCTGATGACTGCTCTTATCGCCAAAGTAGCGGGTGTTGAAAGAGTGGTGGTAACTGTTCCACCGGCTGATGAAAAAGGAATCTCAATTGAGACATTAGCCGCCGCTTATGTTGCAAAAGTAGATGTCGTGCATCCAATTGGTGGAGCACAAGCGATCGCGGCACTCGCTTACGGGACAGAGTCTGTGCAACCTGTTGACGTTATAGTCGGCCCGGGAAATATTTATGTTTCTTTAGCTAAGCAAGAAGTTGTTGGCCGAGTTGGAGTTCCTGCTTCATTTGCTGGGCCTTCAGAGATAATGGTAATTGCTGATTCGACTGCGCCTGCAAAATTTGTGGCTGTGGATCTTGCGGTTCAGGCAGAACATGGTCCAGGCGGCCAATCATGGCTGATAACAACAGATGAAAATTTTGCTAGTGAAGTTAACGATGAATTAGAAAATTTAGTGAAAAATTCTTCAAGGGGAGAAAATATTAAGTCAACTTTCGAGACGGGAGGCTATTGCGCTCTAGTAGATGATCTAGATTCAGCAGTTGAGATAGTGGATGCAGTAGCTCCGGAACATCTACAAATTATGACGAATAAACCTCGCGAGGTGGCGCAGAAAATATCAAATGCAGGAGCGATTTTTTGCGGTAATTGGTCACCCGCTTCCCTGGGGGACTACTTAGCAGGCCCAAGTCATGTATTGCCAACTGCTGGAACCGCAAGATTTGCGGGCGCATTAACCGTAAATGATTTTATGCGTGACATGCACATCGTTACGAGCTCTGAAAAAACCTTGAATCGTCTTGGGCCGCACATATTTAATTTTGCCAGATCCGAAGGACTTGAAAGTCATGCAGACTCGATTCGATTGCGGGGAGTTGAAATTGAATAAAATTCCATCTCAACGTGAAGATCTCGGTGTTTTGGAAGGGTATCATTCTCCGCAACTTGAAGTTTCTGTGAGGTTGAATACTAATGAATCACCGTTTCCTCTTCCAGACGCGTTCACTCAGGAGTTTGGTTCAGCGATTGAAAAATTAGATTTGAATCGTTATCCAAAACGTTCAGCAAGCGAACTGTGTGTTTCTATTGCTGATAAAGAGATTTTGAAGGAGAGCGAGGTTTTTGTTGCGAACGGTTCTAACGAAGTAATACAGTCAATTTGTTTAGCTTTTGGTGGCTATGGGCGATCAGCTTTAATTTTTGAACCTACTTACGCAATGCATTCCCAAATAGCAAAAATCACGGGAACTCGTGTCCTAGAGGGATTTCGTAATTCGGCATTTCAGGTAGATGAAAATCTTGCGCTTGAAGTAATTAGACGAGAAAGACCTGAAATAGTGTTTCTTTGTTCACCGAATAATCCGACAGGTAATACCGAAAGTTTAGAATTAATTGATGCGATTCTTTTTGAATTGAATTCAACAGGGGGCTTACTAGTCGTTGATGAGGCTTATAAAGAATTTTCAGATACTTCCTCTGAATTGAAAGTAAGTGAAGACTCGAATCTAGCTTTTATTCGCACGTTCTCTAAAGTTCGCTCTTTGGCGGGTGTTCGTCTTGGCTATTTACTTGCACCGGAGTGGTGTGTGAATATGGTCAAAACTGTGTCTCTTCCTTATCATCTTGATTCAGTAAAGCAAATAGCCGGTATTTTGGCATTGAAATATGAGGATGAGATGAAACGAAACCTTGAACTGATCAAAAAAGAGAGAAAAAAAGTCTTCGATGGATTGCTTTCTCTCCCTATGAAAGTTTGGCCCTCTGAAGCAAATTTTTTGCTATTCAAGCCCGAGTCAATCGAAGCGTATAAATTGTGGCAAGAGTTGCTTGATGAAGGAATTTTGATTCGTGATTGTTCCAGTTGGGACGGTTTAGATGGTTGCTTGCGAGTTACGATTGGTAGCGAAAGCGAAAATGATACTTTTTTGGATGTAGTTAGAAAGATAGTTAAATGACAGATCGTAAAGCTTCTATAGAAAGAAAAACTAAAGAAACTGATATTGAGGTCACAGTTGCTCTTGACGGAGGAGACTCTTCAATTGATACTGGAATACCTTTCTTTACTCACATGCTTGAGCAATTGGCTAAACACTCAGGTATGGGTCTTTTTGTTAAATCAGTTGGCGATCTAGAGGTTGATGCCCATCACACGGTAGAAGACGTAGGTATTTCAATAGGAGAAGCGTTCAATAATGCGCTTGGTGGAAAACTTGGGATTAAGAGGTTTTCATCAGTAAGTGTTCCTTTAGATGAAGCGCTAATAGACGTAGCACTTGATATTTCAGGTCGAGCTTTTTGTAATTATGAAATTGACTTTCCGGGCGAAAAAATACTAGGGGATCCACCTTTTGACCCACAATTAATGGAGGAGTTCTGGAGGGCTTTCACGGCGGCATCAAAAATAACTCTTCATATTTCATTGGTGCGTGGTAAAAACACCCATCACATTGTTGAAGCTACATTTAAAGGGGTGGCAAGAGCCTTAAGAGATGCAATAAAAATTGAGGGCGCCGATCTTCCTTCAACGAAAGGATCCTTGTGACCCTTCGGCCATCGGTCGCGATATTTGATTACGGAATCGGAAATTTAAGATCAGCACAGAAAGCTCTTGAATTTGCTGGCGCAGAAGCAACTCTTACTAATGACAAGTCAATTCTAAAAGAATCTGATGGGGTGGTTCTACCTGGTGTAGGAGCATTTGGAAGGTGCGCAGAAGCGTTAATAGACAGTGACCTGTTTGCTTTAGCGGCTGCAATGGCTAAAGAAGCTGCTTCAGGGTGTAAACCATTTTTAGGAATTTGTATAGGAATGCAGCTTTTGTATAACGGAAGCGATGAATCTCGCGGAACAAAGGGCCTAGGGGTTATTGATGAGCAAGTCAGAGCAATAAAGGGCGAAGTAAAAATTCCTCAAATGCAATGGAATAAGTTGAACTGTGACTTCACACACCCGATGTTCAATGGAATTGAAGAAGATCCGTGGGTCTATTTCGTGCATAGTTATTCGGCACCAATAACGCAAGAAAGTATTGCTTCCTGTGACTATGGTGAGGATCTTAATGCTGCGATTGCTGTAAACAACTTGTGGGCGACACAGTTCCATCCTGAAAAATCTGGAAAAACTGGCATAACGGTTTTAAAAAATTTTCTTTCTATATTGAACAGCGATTACACATGAAAAAAAATGTATTTCCAGCTATTGATCTAATTGATGGTAAATGCGTCCGTCTTTTGCAAGGTGAGTATTCGCATGAAACTCAATACAGCGATGACCCAGTTGGTCAGGCTTTGTATTTTCAAGAAGAAGGCGCGTCATGGCTTCATGTCGTAGATCTGGACGCAGCTAAAACAGGAATCGCGAATAATTCTTCGGTAATTGAAGAAATTATTTCCAGATTAGATATATCTGTACAAGTAGGGGGAGGAATTCGCGACATGAAAGACGTCCGTTCTGTTTTTGAATTCGGCGCTACTCGTATTGTTATTGGCACAGCAGCTATAGAGAATCCATCTTTACTCGAAGAGGCATCTTCAATTGGCAGAGTAGCGGTTGCTGTGGACTTGAGAGGCAACAAGGTAGCCGTTCATGGTTGGCAGACAGAAACGGAGTTATCTTGTGAAGACCTTTTTGGGAGATGTGAGAAATTGGGTATTGACGCCTATATTGTTACGCATATCGAGAGAGACGGCACTTTAGAAGGGCCAGACATTGATGCTTATAGGAACGTTATTTCAGCAACAACAAAGGATGTGATTGCGTCCGGCGGCGTGGGTTCAACTGCTGATCTGAGAGCTTTGAGTGAATTAGAAGTCAACGGAAGAAGTCTCAGTGGTGTGATTGTAGGGCGTGCTTTTTACGAAGGTGAGCTCTCTCTGTCTCAGGCCATTGAAACTTTTGAATCGAAATGAGATCGATACGTATTATCCCATGTTTGGACGTTGATGAGGGTCGAGTTGTTAAAGGGGTTAATTTTGTCGATTTGCGTGACGCAGGAGATCCGGTCGAACTGGCTTCTGTGTATAACTCCCAAGGTGCGGACGAAATAGTCTTTTTAGATATTACCGCCTCATCAGATTCCCGTGAAACACTCCATGAAGTTGTAAGAAGAACAGCTGAAGAAATATTTATACCGTTCACTGTCGGTGGAGGTATTCGTTCCGTTGAAGATGCAAGGCAAATTCTACGACTTGGGGCAGACAAAGTGTCACTAAATACTGCTGCCGTTATTAGACCAGATTTGATAAGTGATGTCGCTAAAGAATTCGGCAATCAATGTGTGGTGGTGGCTGTCGATTCAAGACGAAGTGATAAAACCTCTTGTGGGTTTGAAGTTTTCACACACGGTGGGCGAGAAGAGACTGGTTTAAGTCTGCTTGATTGGGTACGTGAAGCAGTCGAAAAAGGTGCAGGTGAAATTCTTTTAACGTCTATGGATAGAGATGGAACAAAAGACGGTTTTGATATTCAAATGCTTAAATTGGTGAGTGAGGAAGTGTCGGTGCCTCTAATAGCAAGTGGAGGTGCTGGGACTTTAAAAGACATGGTGGATGGAGCACTGTTGGGTAATGCTGATGCACTTTTAGCTGCTTCAATATTTCATTTCGGGGAATTGACAGTTTCCGAAGTTAAAAAAGAATTGTTAAAAGCCGGTTTAACCGTGAGAGGTGCTTAATCAGGTTGCCGATACCGTAATTCCTGTGAATGATTCAAAAGTAATTAAAATGCCTGGTCCCAGTGAAGATGAAGGTCTTCCAATAAAAATGCTGAATGATCGAATTTTGGTTCAGATTGATGACGAAGATGGTGAGAGGAGATCGACGGGAGGAATACTGATACCTGCGACTGCTCAGATGGGGAAACGTTTAGCATGGGCTGAAATAGTTGCTGTAGGACCCAATGTTCGTTCGATGGAAGTTGCTGACAGAGTCCTTTTCAACCCAGAAGACAGGTATGAAGTTGAAGTAAGAGGTCTCGACTACATTATTTTACGAGAGCGCGATATTCACGCGGTCGCCTCGAAACGTCTCGAAGAGGGCAGCACAGGACTTTATCTGTAATATTTATTTCATTTTTACCGTTTCAGAATCATAGACTTATGTAATGGAGTCTCAAAAAGGTAAGTCATTCAATATAGATGAAGAAGAAATTTCGCGTATAAGTTTTAACTCCGAAGGATTAGTTCCTGCAATCATTCAAGAGGAAAGTTCGGGAAAAGTTTTAATGATGGCATGGATGAATGAACAATCTCTCAGAGAGACTCTTTCTACCGGTAGAACTTGGTTCTGGAGTAGGAGTCGTCAGGAGTACTGGTGTAAAGGTGAAACCTCTGGTGACAGGCAATTTGTTCAAAAAGCTTTTTACGATTGTGATTGCGA
>CERG01068530.1_pt1 | contig 19424 bp, 17 predicted proteins | sample 530861 | NCBI WGS metagenome assembly CERG01 (sample SAMEA2621037, study PRJEB7988) | marine metagenome | biome: marine biome (ENVO:00000447); feature: deep chlorophyll maximum layer (ENVO:xxxxxxxx); material: "saline water (ENVO:00002010), including plankton (ENVO:xxxxxxxx)" | depth 50 m
CTAATCTACCTCCACGAATCTGGAATTCAGGCCGAATGGCTTGAATTCCTCACCGCTAGAATCGTAATATTGCCTCATCCACTCCACGAAATGAAGCCTTGCTGCATGTATATTTGGACTGAAGACACCTAGCCCCCATGCGAAGAATTGGACTGAAAGCCAGCCAATCAACAGTAGTGGGATGAAGAGGTAGTCCATTGTCGAGGCGTGAGATATGTCCTCTAGGATGTGCGCCAATGGCTCGAAGAGTTTCTCGTTCCCTGTCTCTGCGATCTTTACTCCCACGACGCCGACCGCGAACAGTCTGACGTAGGAAATCACGGTCGGCATCATTCCAACCGCTTCAATTGGGGCTAATCCAATGTTGATGGGGAAGGGGACACCGTGGTAGTTGTACAGGGTCCACATTAGCATCAGAGTGGCAGAAATTGATATTGCAGCCCCTGGCAATAGCATCCATTCTGCATCGGATGGCCCGAGGAACCCATAGGCAAACAAGAATCCCCCAACTAGTAGAATCATCCAAACGCCCTTTTCGAAGAATGCACAAACGAAGCCAAATCCACCATGGCCGTTACCATGAAGCATGATATCCCTGAAACCAATTGAGAGCCCTAGGAAAACATGTATGACACCAAGATAAATCGTCAGTAGGATGAGGTGCTCGAGGTTTCCATGGTCTTCAACCATCGTCACTCTGTGGAATGGGAATGCGAGCTCTATTCCTAGAGGGAGGGATGCATGCCAGAAGTGATAGTAATCAAAACTGGGATACAGTATGGAGAGTGCTTCTGCAGGATTGTGACTGTGGTGAGGGAAAATCTCCCAGCCCGCAAATTCCGCGTAAATGTATCCGAAAACCAGTGTACCGAATCCGATGTATGTGAGGAACTTGCCCCCAAGTCGTAGCATCTCATTGGTGCCTGAGTTTCTGATTAACATCCACCCTAGGCCCATTGTGATTAACCCGTAAGCCATATCTCCGAGCATGATTCCAAAGAATATCGGGTAGGTGACCATCATGAAAACTGTCGGATCTATCCTCCCGTATGCTGGACGTCCGACGGCGTCTGTGAGAAGTTCCATCGGCTTGCTTGCATTCCTCTCTTGGAATGCTATTGGGGGCATTTCTTGGTGATGGTCATGATCCGAGTGCCCATGCCCTCCTCCTCCTGCCTCCATTTCGAAAGGTGTCACTTCTGTGTAGAGGCACACAGAATTGAGCTCTCCTTGTACTTCCTCGGCCCTGCTCATCACTAGCCATCCATCCAACACAAATGCGTGCTCGGAAACAGCAATTCTAACAGGGGCTGTGAGGACATCGTGGTCCCTCTCTAGAATCTCAAGGCCGCAAGCGAGCATCTCCCCATTGGAGCCCTCCCACTCACCTATCTTCCCAATTAGTTCTGACTTCTCACTGACCAGGGAGTCCCGTGAGGATTTGACTTCCTGAAGCCGCTCTGATGGCGAACCACTTCCCTCGGGCAGGGCGATGGTCTCGAATCCGGCGGACTCGAGGGATGATGAGATTGTTGAGGAGTCTTCTGTACGGGAGAATACCGCTACGATGTTTTGGTTACCATTCTTCGCTTGGAAGAAGAGGCTGTTACCAGCGGCTTCGGCAGCGGCGGCCGAATCTGTCACAGTTCCCACGAAGGAGTCTATTGAGTCATAGCCGCCCAATAGTTCGATGTCGATGCCGAGAGGTGCGACCATTGACAGGTTGTCCATTTCCTCTTGTAGAGCAGAAATCTCATTATCGAGGTCATCGACTCTTGAGCTAGCCTCCAGAAGTTCGTCAATCCTTGAAGGGAGGTCGCCTGACAGGCTTTTCCGGATTGGAGCTTGGGACACTGGTTTATCGGGCCCTTCTGTGGAAACTATTGACGCAGCAGAGCGCGCCCTGACCAATACCTTTCCTACCTCCTCCGAGGATGGGTTTGGTGAGCCAAGGGAGAATCCCTCCTCCGAGCCATCGTAGTCGATTATGTGGAGTGCCTCCAGACGTGCGAGGATATTGACTGCCTCGTCTAACTTGTCAACGCTCCCGGCAGCAACAAGCCTCCCCATCTGCTGGGTATTGACCTGTGACATACTAGGGCCTCCTTGGTGTTCTAGGATCTGAACGCATCCAGGACCGTCTTCACTGCTGCTGCCCTGTTTCCATCGCTGCCCTTGTGTATGGAGTCTATTGACGAGTCTCCCTCATTGGACACCTTCTTGGCCTCGGCCTCTGCTGTGGCCCTTGCATCGGAAATCAGTCCCTGGCTACTTGCCTCGGATTGGGAGCGGCCCTCTTGGACGATCTCAGTAGCGGACAGTCTTGCCTTGGAGATAATCTCGGAGGCGTCGGACTCTGCCTTGGAGACAGTGTTCCTCGCTTCATTTTCAGCCGTTCTTATGGCACGGAGTACGTCTTCTCTGCCCATTTTCAGCACCTACGGTGCACTGGCGACCATTGTGGAGTTTATGATGGTAACCTCGTGACCATCACTGTATCAACAGGGGGATGCGCCGAGAGGCGCCTCGGGAACCCTCCAAATACAGGCCACATAGCGGGAGTCACGTGGACAGCGAGAGGATAGGGGATGAAGACTGGGCTGAGCTCCAGAGAAACCTCGAAGCGACAATCCCCGTGTACGACCGAGTGAATCGAATTGCCACCCTTGGACAGGTCTCGAAATGGCGTAGGATGGTCAGAGATAGGCTACCTAGAAATTGTCGGCTCCTAGAGATAGGCTGTGGGCCCGGTAGCTTCGCTGAGGATGTCGAGGGAGGGGAGCTCTTCTGTCTCGACCCTATTCCTGAGATGATTAGGGTGGCAGAGCCGAGGATCAACTCATCACGTGAATCCAGGGGCGACTCCGCTGCCACGTTCGTGAAGGGGACCGCGGAAGACCTGCCGTTCGAAGACGATTCGTTCGACGCAGTTTGCTCGTTGTTCTCTTTCCGAGACTGGTACGACAAGAGAAGGGGGCTCTCGGAATCCCTCAGGGTCCTCAGACCTGGGGGGAAGTTGGTAATCATAGATCCGGCCAAGATGAATCGCTTCCATGGCTTCCTAGGATGGCTTTGGATGAGGACTTACGTGAGTGCCTATGCAAGGACGATCTACCGCACGGGGGATCACCCCTGGAAGTGGCTGACCAAGACTTACTCGAGTTTCGGGACCACTCGCGATTATGTCAAGATGCTTGAGGAACAGGGTTTCACTGGCGTCAAGGCGAAGGTCATTTTTCCGGGTATGGCTACGATCTGGGAAGGTGCGAAACCCGAATAGGGTTTATTTTAGAATATGAAGAATGGCTTCCTACAGGTCACGAAGCGCCAAACGAAGGGCTTGGTGAGAGGGTTGAAAGCTAGATTCAAGATCCAGTCGGGGAGCCGCATTATCCAACTTCCAATCCTGAAAGAAACCTTCGAGTTACGCATCACTGAACCCATTTGACGCTTCCATTCGGCCTCGTACTCGTGTAGAGAAGTGCCATTATCAAGATATGAGGTAATCGTCTGTCCGGCGATTCTTCCACCTATCATTGCGATTGTAATGCCTGCTCCATTTGAGGGAAGGACCATCCCAGCCGAATCACCGACGAGAAGGTGGTTTCCCTTGACAAAACAGCCTATGGTCCCAGACATGGGGAGTGATCCGGCCCCTCTGAATGTGACTTCGCCCTCATAGCCGTTCAGGAATTCCTCCGTGAACACGTTGAGAGACTTTCCCTTGGAGAACTTTTTCTGAATTCCGACCCCGATATTTGCTCCCCCCTCCTTTGGGAATACCCAAGCGTAGCCGCCCGGCGCCATAGAGCCAAAGTGAAGTTCCACCGCCTGCCCGAAATCTCCATCCATAAGTGCGAACTTGATGGGTATCTTCAGGCCTGACTCGTCCCAGTACTCCCTCCTAAGCGGGTCATTGTGGCCTCCTGCTCCTACGATGACTCTGGCTTTGAATTGCCTCCCATCCCTGAGGGTCACAGAGTCTCCTGAAACGGATTCCACGTGAGAGTTGGTCAGGAATTGCGCCCCCTTAGATGAAGCCAACTCGACCAGCCATTCGTCATGGACGACCCTGTTTAGCATGATGCCATCGAAGGGATACCTCAGCGGCCGGCCTGATGGAGGGACTATGTGCATCTCACTAGTCCTCCTCGATATTGCTGCATCCGGTGTTTGCAGGAGGTCATCGATATCGGGCACATCGGGGCACAGCCTACGCATCTCATCATTGGATGGAACGAGCTCTCCACATTGTAGGGGCGAACCGATTGGATCCCTTCCATCAATCACCAACACGTTCCGGCCACCTTCAGCCACGTATCTGGCCACGGTGGCTCCAGCAGGACCGCCGCCAATCACGATTACTTCCCATTCGGTTGCTAAATCTGACATGTTATCCCCTGGATCAGATTCTCCTTTTCTTGGACACCAAGGCCACTTCAGACATCAGCTCCCTAGCAGGGGTAGCTGGAAGGGTGTCAAGAATCTTCAGAGCCCTGTCTACATGGTTCTGAATTAACTGCTTCACGTACTCCATCGAATCTGAGATTTCCAACAGCGAGTGGAGCTCATTCCACCTATCGTCACTGAAGTTACTGAGAACATCCGCCAGATGCTCTCTCTCCGCTCCATGCAGGGTGGTCAACGCATGAATCAGCGGGAGGGTCATCTTTCCTTCATGTACATCAGTACCCCTAGGCTTGCCCATGGAGGGGTCTCCAGTCAGGTCGAGGAGGTCATCTACCAGTTGGAACGCTCTGCCGAACTCAGTTCCGAATTCGTAAAGCAGATCTGCGACCTCCTGAGTCGCGCCAGCAACTAACGCAGCACATGCACAGCTGGTTGAGAATGGCCCCACCGTCTTGCCATCGATAATTGAGTAGTAGTCCTCCGGCGTCGTAGATAGGTCCCCTATGTGATCGAACTGAAGTAGTTCGCCGGTCGCGATATTGGCACAGGCCGAGGCTATCATGTCAACTACCTCTAGGTCGTACCTCCCTCCCTTTGCGAAGCCAACTGAGAAAAGGTAATCTCCGGCGATTATCGCATGTGACAGTCCGTGAGAGGAGTGGAGTGTCGGCCTCCCTCTCCTGAATTTTGATTGGTCGTAAATGTCGTCGTGAACCAGAGTAGCAGTGTGGAGTAGTTCAGAGGATAGTGCTAGATCCATGACCTCCGATACGTCATCTCCACCTGCTGCCTCGTAAGAGAGAATACAGAGAAGTGGCCTGAGCCTCTTCCCCCCTGCTAGGAGGACGTCTCTAGCGAGCACCATTGCTGGTGCCTCTGAAGATGACATCGCATCGTACACCAACGATTCCAACGACTCCTCGAAGAGATTCAGGCGCTTATCTAAACGCCTCTTTACCGACAGCATCGTAGCCATGTCTACCGGACTCTTCTGCAAGGGTCGCATATATCAACAAGTGTGCGCGCGCCCGGTATGGGCACAAGGCGTGCCCCCTCCCTAGAGGTGGATGCGATGACGGAACAACTACTCCTTGCAATGTTGGACACTGTCGGATGCTCTGTATCCAATAACATCTCTAATTTCCTAGATTCCGGTAGTTCTCCTGAAATTGACGTTAAATGCATCGAGGCCTCGGACCTCGATAGCGCTATTTCGATGCTAGACTCTGGCGAGGTCGACATGCTGGCCGTCCCCGCTTCTGTCATTCACGGGAGAAGAATGGGGCTCCTACAAGCGGGACTGGAAATTGTCGGGGCCAGGACTCCGCAGAGGCCTTACTCCCTACTGGTCTCGGACAACAAGTTGCAATATCAGCCCAAATCAGCCATAATACTGTGTGAACACAAGTTGGTTCGGAGGCAACTCAGGAGAGCGAGAAGAGGGATCAGAATTCTAGATCCGAGGGCATATGCATCGATATCGGGAAGTGACGCTCCGCCCGAAGATCCGGTCTCCTCGGCCAGGTGGATGGAAGAGTTGAGAGTATCTGGAGAAATTGACGGCTTTGTCGCCCGGAGGGGGGTGTACGATGCAGCGGGTTTGATCAGCAGGAGGCATTCACTTCTTCCTGACCCTCAGAATGCGGGAGAGCCCCATTTCCTGCCTATGCCTTATTCCGATCTGATAGTACTGATAGCCAGAAGAATGTTCCCGGTTAGCATTTCTGAGCAGATTTCGGAAAAGGAAGGTATGACAAGCTGGTGGATTCATGATAACCTCATCGGGGCTCTGGACAAAGAGATGCTGGACAAGACCGGGATACTGGTCAGGCACCGCCAAGTTAGGTCCTTGATAAAACAGGCAGAGGACACGCGAGACCTAGTTCTCGAGCAGGTCTGCCAAGACCCGGACGGTGAGGTAAAAGAGGACGAAGTTCATGTTGAGATAAGGATTGAATATGTCTCTAAGGACGGGAAGAAGACCGTGGGTTTGCACAGGGTAATCAGATACTCGGACTTCGAGAGGGCGACCATAGCATCACTCCGTGACTGGGAGACACTCCTCAAGGAAACCTCGAGGGAAGTTCCGAAGGATTTCCACACTGATCCAGATACTCCATCCTTCATATCTCTGGATGACTGAAATAGGTACGAGAAACGGCTTTCGAGGTCTCGAAGGACACGCAATCGATATCATGGTAGAGAGTTCGGAACGCCCTGAGGGCACATGGATTACGACGAGTACATGCTAGATGGCCTCTATCGTGGCAGGCTAGTAGAGCTCAGAGAGAGGGCAGAGGAATTGGGCATCTCAAAGAGCGGTTCAGTGGAAGTACTCAGAGCGAGGCTGATTCACTACCTAGTCCTCCCTGAACATGATCTTTCATGGGATGGGATTCAGTCAATGTCCCACGGCGATCTGGGTGAAGTTCTGAAGATTTTCGGAGTCAAGTCATCAGGGTCCCAGAGAGAGAGGAGGCAACGAATATGGCTGCATCTTAACTTCGACTCCAGAAGAATGACAATAGAGAAATTGGCTGAAATGGACCGTGATGATCTGCATGAGATGTGCGTTAGACTAGAAAGTCCGCTAACTGGAAATCGGACCGTTTTGATGGGGAGGGTGGCAGGGGTGCTCACTAACCAACTGAATGGTTGGGGCAGGATAAAGCGGAGTCTCCGGAGGAATGGAATCCCTGGTGCTGCTGAGAGTGTGCCATCAGATGATTCACCTACTGAGCTTGTTCCGGATGAGGGAGAGGTTAGTTTGGATATTGACTTCCATGAGATTGTCCCACCAGCGGTAATTGAGGATGCTTCGGATGCAATAGCGATGGGATTCGAGAGCCTGGACTTGGATGTTCAGACCGACCTGAGGTTCGTGGCTTCCAAGATGGGGGACCTGGAGAGGATGGTTGGAACTATCTTGAGGGGGCATGGCGGAAGATGGGGCGAGGTGCAGAAGGAACTGGTACTGAGGCTAGCGAAGAGGAGGGGCTGGCCGGTGGACAGCGATTCAATCAGGGCCAGGGTCTCCAGAGTAGCCACGGACATTGCGGAAATCAAAGGAGCGCGAATGGGTGAGTTCGGAATAGAGCAGTCGAGGCACGCACTCAGGGCGGAAGTCGCCAGTAAAGAGTCGGCAGCAAGAGTCAGGGCGGCCATGAGGGACGCACAAAGGGTCATCGAAGGTCAGAATTCTGACTAAGAGGGTAGGATTCGGAAGAATCCAAACCTTGGTTCGATGATCGAGCCCTCTACGTCCCTGAGGCTCTCGAGTGCATCTTCAGCATCTTCCCTTGAGAAGCCAGCTTCAACGCATGAAAGGATGATTGAGTCGTACTCAACCCCCTCTCCAGAATCTCTAGCATTGATTGTCGCGATGATTGTCCCATGCAAGTCCCCAGCTGGCTCGACTGGAGTTACGGGCTGATCGCCGACTGCTGCGGGAGTCTGCCCTGCTGCCTGACTTTCTTCTTCCGGAATGGGTTCCTGGATTAGGCTGGATCTCCCAGAAGCCGCTGACAATGCTTGTAGGACGCCAACACGGTAATTCTCACTGTCGAAGTCCGGATAGTGCTCCCTAGACGAAACGAGGCCTTGGATGAGGTCAGATGGTACGCCGGCGCTCTCCATCGAGTTCTGGTTTAGTTCGGCGCCGAGGGACTTCTCATACGCATCTATACGTCGGAGTGTTGCATCAGCGGCATCGGACAGCCACATGGAGTAGGCTTCCTTATCGCAAACTGCGAACTGCTCCGTCCTGAGTGACATGAACACACCGCCGTCCTCCTGTTCGAACCATCTCGACCGACCGACTAGAATCATCAGGAACCTATCCCCTGATTCGAACCTAGCGAGGAGTTCTTCGGCATCCGGGTGGAGCTCTGGCTGGAATGGTGCGATATTGAAGAAGTGGGCCCCGGTTGGATCACGGAGGGAGCCTGAGTAGCTCGGCCCATTGTCTCCGTCTCTCCTCTCCATTCTGTCGATTACCCCTGCTACCAATGCTCTGTTTACCCTAGCACCTAGCTTGGTTACGACGAAGGATGGGTCGTACTCACCTGCGCCGACCTCCGTCAGGGAAGAGTCGGAGTACTCCCTTGCGAGCATCCTGATGGCGCTCTGCCTCACTCTCCTTTCGCCCTGCATCATAGAGTCACCCCCCACTTCTCCATTACTCGATTGGCCGCATCGGATGGAGAGAGTTCTCCCTTTGTGGCACTTTCCGCGAGAATCATTGCACCTTGGTCGTCTATCAAGGCGAGTCCGTTTACAGCTACCCTTCTGCCGAGATACTCGTCCCGGATAGATGCTAGGAAAGCCTCCTGTCCGTCCTTGGAAATCCTGTCGGTGACCTCATCCTGTGTCATCTTCAAGAAATCCTGTGCGGGTTCCTTCGACAGTAGAAGAGATACATTAGAGACGCCATCGTCCATAACCAAGCGAACCCGTAGGTCCTCCTCCCCCCTCTGCGGTCCGCAATCTATGCAGTTTCCATCTCTGAGCCTCTTGCGGCATTTCCTGTTCCCGTCTGGCATTATCACCGGGCATCTTTCAATTATCCCTGAGTCGTTCGTTACGAATACTATTGTTCCATTCGTCCTGATACCCCTCCTAGTGCCCCCTCTGACCAGTTCGGTTAGTTCGACATCGACCCAGTGATCATTGGGGTCTATCTGGTCCCATGCTGGATTCTCAAGATTGGTTGCCTGGCTAATATCGTCAATTACCAAGTCCGGAGAGCCTTGCCAAGACTGGACCCTTGCTTCCTTGAGGTGAATGAAATCACCTGGTTTGGGATCAAAATCGCACCATGCGGTTAGCCTGCAACGGCCTGTTGGGTCCATCACGTCGCCACTACGGACCACCCTCTCAGTGCCGTCTTTGGCCGTGAATGATCTCTGATTCCAAGTCTCCACCTGGAGAGTCACCTCGATGTCCCTCATACCATTCCTGAGTTCCGATATGCTACTCTTTGTGGAAGATGAAAGCTCATCTAGACTGGCGAATGAGTTGTCGTGGTAGACCTCCACCTTAGTTGTGTCACTGATGTTGACCTCGGGAGTGTCCCTGAATCTTCTCACAGTTGCGCCCTCTATCCTCACCAGTGCACCGGCTTCATGCTCGAAATCCGACCACGAAAGCATGCTTATGCTCCCAGTTGAGTCAGCAAGCCTCCCCCTGACTATATTCAATTGCCCGGAGCCATCCCTCTTCACGATCACATCGGGCTTTGTAGATACGACCCTCGCGACCAGATTGACGAATCCCTCGGATTCAGATGCTTTCTCTATGGTCATGGGCTCATGTGATGGTTGATGTACAGTTGCCCCTCCTTCCTTGAGGATAGAAACGCGAGAAGTTCTATTGATATTTATCGAACGCTTTTCGTTCCACTCGTTCACCGAGACTCCTTCCAGGCGAACTACAGATCCAGGAGCCAGATTCTGACTGTGGTCCCCCCAGTCCTTGTAGTCCCACCTCACCCTCTTATCACTAGTCTCCCATGGATTATCTTCTATCCACCCGAAGGCTATCTGCCTCTCTTCGCCGGACTTCATCTTCTGCACCCTAGGGGTATATGACACGATGGCAACCTCGATGGTGACGTTGCGGTCATCCGCCCCTAGATCGGAGAAGCGATTCGCCTTCTTCTCTGGAGATTGCTGTACGGATGATGGCGAGGACGATTTTGTCACTTCTATTCCCGCCTCTGCCTGGAACTTCCTCATCACAGACCTAAAGGCGTCTTCCGGCGGTATCAGGAACTCTTCCTCATATCTCTTGAATTCCTTGGCTATTTCTTCCTCACTCGCATCCTTGCATTCTTCCTTGACCATGGCCACCTGTGTGGCATATTTTCCATCTTCACTCATTTTCTCAGCTCCGCCTAATGACAAAATGCTGAGTAATCTTGAGTCGACGTAGCTTCAGTACCTATCGGAACTGAGCTAGGCGATGCACGGGTATTTATCCTGCGTGCGGTTTGGGGAAGACTCAGCACTTCATCACCTCAAGCAGGGGAGTTTTAACCCGGCGGTTCTTGAAGGTGTCCCCCGAAAGTTGGCTTTCGACCGACGGCGTTAATCGTGAGAGTCCCTCGTCCGAGTACATGCCCGAGGGAGAATTATGCAAGTTCGGGATCTTGACCTCCTCGGACAGGGCTAGCTCTGGCGAATACGACGACATTAGCGGCCCTGCAATTGAGGGTTTCCTGCGAGATGCTTTGACTACCCCCTGGGAGTCGGCAAGGAGGCTGGTGCCAGACGAGAAGCACGCGATTGAGGAGGGCCTCAAGGATCTTGTCGATAACGAAATGTGCTCAGTTGTCATTACCACGGGAGGGACTGGTCCAGCACCGAGGGACGTCACTCCCGAGGCGACCGCCGCAGTGTGTGACAGAATTCTCCCGGGTTTTGGAGAACACATGAGGTCGATTTCCATGAAGTACGTTCCAACTGGAATATTATCACGACAAATAGCAGGGACAAGGGGCTCCTCTCTGATAATCAATCTCCCAGGCTCCCCTAGGTCAATCAGAGAGATACTAGACGAGGTTTTTGCCGCGGTCCCATACTGTGTCGATCTGATAGGTGGACCCTACATAGAGACCGATGAGAGCGTCATAGAGTCGTTCCGCCCACCTCATGCAAGGCGCGAATGATTCAACAAGGGGGCTATGGTCGCAAGTGCATGGCGAAGATGAAGTCTGGAGATATTTCTACCGATAGGGAGAAGGATGAGCTTAGGGAAATACACGTAACTCTCGACTTCACTCCCAATGCCCTCGCATCTCTTCTCTACAGACAAGGAGATACCATTGTTCTCGTTTGCGTTACAAAGGCCCCCTCCCTTCCAAGATGGTTCCCTAGAAACTCCAGCAGAGGATGGGTCCATGCCGAATATTCCTTACTACCTGGGTCTACTGATTCAAGATTCAGGAGAGAACGAGGCGGAGCAAAGGGGAGGACCATGGAAATCGAGCGTCTGGTTGCCCGATCCCTTAGAGGGGCGGTCGACCTAGAGGCCCTTGGACCAGTTGCGCTAACTGTGGATTGCGATATCCTGAATGCAGATGGCGGCACTAGATGCGCGTCCATAACAGCTGCAAATATCGCACTCCGTCTAGCGGTTCGCAGACTCATTGCATCCGGTGACTGCCTTCCTATCGAAATACGACCGACCAAGGAGGAAATATCCAACGGCTGGACTGCCCCTGAATTATCTCCCGAGGAGCGTGCTAATCACGAGTCAGCAGTCATGATGAATGACGTCGCCGCAGTATCTGTTGGGATGGTCAACGGCAGTGTGATGACGGATCTTGACTACATCCTAGACAGCAATGCCGATGTGGATATGAATGTGGTAATGACCAGTGATGGGGGTTTCGTTGAAGTTCAGGGGACTGGGGAGGAGGCGACTTACACCAGGGACGAGCTTGATTCACTGATCAATGCGGCCACGATTGGAATCGAGGAGCTGCATCGCATTCAAACAGAGACGCTTGACGGAGTCAACTGAGCTAACCGCTGAGGAAAAAATGGTGGGACTGGCCGGACTTGAACCAGCGGCCTCCGCATCTTCAGTGCGGCGCTCTCCCAGCTGAGCTACAGTCCCGTAGCACTCTCGCGAGTGTGATTGTGGCTTCAAGGCTTCTGAGGAAATGTGGGACTTCAGAAGACGTCGTCTTCGTCTACTTTGTCATCGAATGACATCAAGCCACCAGCGGCCTTGGCCGGGACCTTTGTCTGATCTTTGCCGTCGCCTTCGAGATTCTTCCGGGCCTCAGCCACCTCAGCCTCCAACAGCTCCAGCTCCTCGGGGGTCAGTCCCCTCTCATGTGCCAACTTCACCCTTCGCTCGTCGCGCGCCCTAATCTCCATCAGGCGCTGTCTGGCCTTGTCGTAATGCTGCATCATGTACATAGCATCGTGCTCTAGTAGTGGAGAGTCAGAAATGATGGTTATGTCCATCCAGTCACCCTCTTCCGCTAGGTACTCGGCAAATGGTTCGAACTTGAGGTCGGACTTCTTGATCTGAGTGTAATGGAGTGCGTTGCCCATCCTATGCTCTATACCGGCGAAGTGACAGTAAAACTTGCTGCCCCCATAAGTCTCCCTAACCTTGTCGAACAGCTCTGCATAGTCCTCGCTGGTCCTCATGCTTCCGTGACCCCTGGCGTGGATATGCGCCATGTTCAGAACTGGTACGGTTCCGTCGACGTGATTGCAGACCTCAAGGACCTCTTCTACCGTCCCCCAAAGCTCCTGGCGGCCAGAGGTCTCGATCCCTACCAGCGAAGGCTCCATCTTCTCTATCCAAGGGAAGGCAGCGTAGGCGTCCTCATTCTGATCGCCCCAGATACTCCGAACTCTGTCGACTATTCCTGCGAATACATTTGCAACCTGTTCGTTTGCTTCGGTTCCCGGCTCATACTCGCCATAGGGCCCTACGTGGTAAACTAGGTGGCGTGCATTGATCACCTTTCCAGCCTGCATCGATGCCTCCATCTTAGCGAGGGACCTGTTTCTCTCCCGTCTTTTGCCAAGTAGTTCCGCATAGTATGGGCCGTGCAGGTTCATCTCAATTCCCGAGTCCCATGAGAGTATGCCTGCCTGCCAATACTGGTCGAAGTGCTTGGGCTGAACTGGCCTTACGGTCTGAATCTCCATCGCCTCCAGCCCTAGGGAGGTAATATCGTCCATTCCCTCTACGATAGTTCTGCCCTTGCAGGACAGTGGAACTCCGGCTGGACCTAGTCTGAGTGGCATCCCTTTGTCCCCCGCGGGTCGCGCCGAACCGGTGCCCCTTCAAAAGGGGTCTCTGCAATAGGGGCGAAAAACAGCTACGGAATGGAATTACTCTGCCGCCGTTGCTCTCCTGATTCCGTCGTCCCCGGGACCGGTCTCCGGGAGTTTGCAGAGAAATCTAGACAGCCATTCGGGGGAGCTCGGTTTTCCCCCTACCTCCAGCTTAACGGAACCTGTAGAGTGCTCGACCATTGCCACTCCCGAGGAGGCATCATAGGTGCATACTATGGGAACCATACCCTTGAGTCTAATTTGAGTAAGCAGATCGGCCTCTTCAATACCCTCGATTTCCGATATCGGTGCAATAGCTTCTGAGTCGATGAAAAGAACTTGGATCTGCCGAATCTTGCTGATAACTGCGCCCCACGATTGTTCAATCGCCCCTGGGTCGTCCGGCACAGAGACCACCATCACTGTCTTGCTTCCCTCGAGTTCTGCGAAAATCATCGAGGCCGCCCATGCCATCCTAGGGGATTCGCCGTCTAGAACGATGTTGGACGAGTTGATTAGCCAGTTAGCGGAGTCTAGAACCTCTCTCCAGTCGATCGATCCGTGGTCCATTGAATGGAATTCTTCACCATCGGAGGAGGACACGTGCATCACCTCTGCCCCGGACGCTATGGCGTGATGCAGTACCCTTGAGGCCGCATCCGTTCTATCTGGTCTGCCGAATGCAACTATTCCGACTCCACTGGCCATGTTGGGTGCCTAGGGTGCACGGTGAAGAGTGTTCCTAGTCCAGCTTCCACCTGAGGAGGGCAATTGCGCCGCCCATACCAACTAGCTGCTGTCCAGCGTCATGGTCCACGGAGGCCTGAATGACGGAACCTCGAGATGATTCAACTTGACTCACTATGGATTCCCAATCCGACTTGCCGCCTCCCGTTCTGAGCAGGGATGCGTCGATGACTAGGGTGTCTATTGCGCCGATGGATGCCGCCTCTGAAATCGGGACTGAGCCGAAGGCGACCGCCCCCTCCGTGGACATCCTGGTCATCGCCTCCTCTATCGCCCTGACCTCCTTGACGATGGTGTGCTCGCCCAGGACCGAGTCGGCCGCTCCCTCGGCCAGTACCTCGTTTGCGGCGGCTCTGCCTCCTATGGAAGTCGGAGCGTTCGTTATCGTGTTCTTGGCGCCTAGGGCCCTGATATCCTTCTCGAATCCCTCTCTTGCCATACCCGGGCCACAAATTACCAGAGGCATTTCGTCGGGGAAAACCATCCTGACCTCCTTTGCGACTCCCTCTGAGAAGCCACGGCGCACTCCGGTTGAGTCGTCCGCCCTTTTTCCGCCCCCCCTCATCGAGAATTGTGAAACGTCCCTGATCCCCCTAGCTGTGACTTCGAATATCAGAATCTCATCTGACTCGACGACGATAAGTCCGGCTTTGGCTCTGGAGCCCGCTGCCAGTGTTTCCTTGAGTAGGTTCAGATCGGCCTTGGGAAGCCCGCCCTCTCGTGTTACCTCAACCTCGTCTCCAGGGGAGATGACGTGAGTGTGGTGGCTGCCTATGTCTATCTTGGCTTCGGTAATCACCCCATGCACCCTCAGGTTATCAGTGAATGATTGGAACGCTGTCTCTTGCACCTCCAGAACTATCCACATTGGCTTCCTCTCTGCACTCTTGGCTCTGCCGTCCTCCTTCGTGCCTGTGGTTGAGTCCCTGCGGTGCGAGAGCATTCCCACCAAGTTTGAGGGCCTGCAAATCTGAGCCAGCACCCACAGGTCGTCCTCGTCCTCGACTCTGAGCTTGACTCCCTCGTCAAGGCGCTTGATTCGGCGCATACAATCACTACCTAACTGAAGACCCCGGTTAGCCTGCCGTCCTCGTCCATGTCCATGTCAAGCGCTGCTGGCCTTGTAGGTAAGCCGGGCATCGTCATCATGGAGCCGCAAATTGCCACTATGAAGCCGGCACCGGCATTGAGCCTAGCCTCCCTCACCTGCAGAGTGAAGCCCACAGGGGCACCGAGTACCTTCTTGTCGTGACTGAACGAGTATTGTGTCTTCGCCATGCACACCGGGAGGTTCCCGAAACCCCACTCTTCGAACTTGTTGAGGGCCGCATCGGCAGATGGGCTGAGGTCCACTGTGTGGGCCCCGTACACATTGGTACCCACCCTTAGGATTGCCTGCTTGGCCTGCATCCCAGGATCAACCGCAGGGGTGAATGGCCTTCCTGCCTCCTCGTGACGGGCACATGCATCTACTACGGCGTCAGCCAGATCCGCGGCACCCTCGCCCCCCTTGGCGAATCCCTCGAACAGGACTATCTCCTTCGCCCCGGCCTTGAGGGCCTCATCTCGGATTGCCTCTATCTCGGCATCCGTATCCGTAGCGAACCTGTTGATGGAAACGACTACCGGAATTGATGTTGTGGCCAAGTTCCGCACGTGGCGCCTCATGTTTGAGGCCGCTCCGGTGCGAACTGCGTCGACGTTCTCTGTCTCGATTTCCTCCTTGGTCGGCCTCGCTCCACCGCCCCCTGCGAATCCCCCTCCGTGGAGCTTCATTGAGCGTACTGTCACGTTCAGCACTATGCAGCTGGGAGAGACCCCTGATGCCAGGGCCTTGATGTGGAGGGCCTTCTCTGCACCCATCTCTGCTCCGAATCCGGCTTCAGTGACGACGTAGTCCGACCTCGACAGTGCGAGGTCGTCTGCGATAATCGACGAGTTTCCATGGGCGATGTTTGCGAAGGGACCACAATGGACGAATGCCGGATTTCCCTCCAGCGTCTGTACGAGGTTGGGAAGCATGGCCTCCCTAAGCAGGAGAGCCATGGCCCCAGCGGCCCCTAGGTCGTCCGCGGTTACCGGAGTTCCGGACTTTGACTCTGCGACGATAATGCTGCCCAACCTAGCCCTCAGGTCCTCGTAACTGCTTGCCAGGGATAGGATTGCCATGACCTCGCTTGCGGCGGTAATGTCAAACCTCTCTGATCTGGTGACGCCTGTGGCAGGGCCGCCAAGTCCGATGCTGACGGACCTTAGCGTCCTGTCGTTCATGTCGATGACCCTCGGCCAGAATATCCGGTTGGTGTCGATTTTCAGCTCGTTGCCCCTGTGCAGGTGGTTATCCAGTATTGCCGAGCATAGGTTATGGGCAGCAGTGATCGCATGCAGGTCGCCCGTGAAGTGCAGGTTTATCTGCTCCATCGGGAGGACTTGGGAGTAACCGCCTCCGGCAGCCCCACCCTTGATCCCAAAGACGGGGCCCAGCGATGGTTCCCTGATGACGCAGCATGCATTGTGCCCCTGGCGGTTCAGACCCTGGTTGAGGCCGATGGTGGTGACCGTCTTTCCCTCTCCGAAGGGGGTCGGGTTGACGCTGGTGACGAGAATAAGGTGCCCATTTGGTGAGTCCCTCCCCCTTGAGAGCGACTCCCAAGACACCTTGGCGATGTGAGGTCCGTGCATAATCAGGTCACTGCGCTCAAGTCCGAGCTGTTCAGCCACTGACTCTATCGGTCCGGGATCGGCCGCGCGAGCAATGTCCAGGTCACTGTCCATGCCACTTTGCGACGACAAGTCCGATTTGAAACCTTCATTGCTGACAATTCGGAGGCGCACGTAGTGACTGGACCGGCGTACTGGGGCATAGCGGGGCATCCCATCTCACATTCCCTCACCCCGAGGCTCTTCGAACTGGTTGGTAGGCACGTCGGAATCGAGGGTCCTGAGGCCGTTTTCATCGACGCCGATGGAATTGAGGAATTCATGTCGAAGGTGACCAAAATGGAGGGCGATGTCTGGCTGTCTTGCACCGCCCCCCTGAAGCACTCCCCCCAAGACAGGCTCGGGGTTAGTGGCCCAGAAGGAGTGAATGCGATCAACCAACTCAAGAGGATTGATGGAGAGTGGTCCGGGACCAGCACCGACGGCGCGGGTTTCGTAGACTCTTGCAGGCACGTCGGGGTCGAACCCTCCGAATCCACCCTACGGATGAGGGGTGGCGGCTCGGCTGCTCGCTCAATCGCGGCAGCGTGGTCCGAGGCAGGAGGAAGAATCTCCACTGTCGCCGGAAGGAGGGAGCTGGTTGACGGGCCATGGGCCGACTCGATCGTGGAGGGCGGGGACGCAGACATCGCGATTGACCTGGATGCGATTCCGGGCGGTGGCGAGAGTATCGACCTCAGAGCGAAAATACAGGTTTCCATCTCCTATGGAGATGGGGCGAGCTTCGAGGAGTTCGCAGTGAAGATGGTAGCTGCCCAGCATCTCGAGGCCTGGAGGGTCCTTTTCGCACCTGATAAGTCGGAGGAGCTGCCTACGCTTTCACTCCTCCTCGAGCTTCTTGGAGCTGGATCTAAGGATGCTTAGGGCCAATACGGGTGATGTCAGGAGCCACCAGCTCAGTATCTCCCCCGGCCCGACCTTCAACTCCCCATGGAACCTCACCAGAGAGTCATAGGCTGGCTCTCCCGGAGAGGGTGGCTGATCTATGACTGCCTGCCTTTCCCCTTCCTCCAAAAGGCCTAGGTCGAAGCCCACGGAGTCGAAGTAGAATGATATCCCAGAAATTTTGACATTGACATCTCCGCTCTCCTGGTAGTGGGCGAACTGGTCGACCCCGACTGAGTTTTGCTGAGTTGCAGTATCGAAACCCCCTGTTGACGAAGACTCGCCTTCACCGCCGTCCCCGGTTACCCCGAAGTCATAGGCCACTGCAACCGGAACGGCGGTCACTATCACAACGGATCCAATGAGCCAAACAACGACTAGCCCAGTCTTGAGTTTCCAACTGGGCCTTATGGAAGACAGGTAAAGGGCCACGATTAGGGATATCATGGCCAATTGCACGATACTTCTGGACTGATCAAGGCAGGATCCCTGGCACCCGCTGGACTGCGATTCTTCGGAATTGCTAGATTCGTCATTCCCGCCGGAACTTCCGCCCTGCCCGTCTTCATCATTGGCCGTTACGTCCTCCCTTTCCACCCAGTATAGCAGTAGGGGGGTCGCGTTCTCAATTGACATCTCGAAGGACTCTTGTTCGCTATCGATGGTGTATTCCGTGGAGATGGTTGGCTCTCTCTCGAGCCCCTCGGTGTATGTCCCACTTGCCGAGATCTCGAACCATGTCCCATTCCATGCCATCAGCAGGAAAAAGGAGGTTAGCGCCAAAGCGGCCTTGTCCTTGTTCTGCATCGTATCACTGAGGGCCTATTCCTCTCTTCGAGGAATGAGCAGGGCTGCGACTCCGAGGATAGATGCGATAGCGAGAGCGCCCAACCCGGGAACGGTGTCGATCTCCTCCTCCCCTGGCGCCCTGTATGGCTTGAGTGGTTCCTCGTCCTCCCAGTCGAATAGTCCATCGCCGTCGTCATCCTCGTCGAAGAAGTCCAATACCCCATCCTGATCGGTATCGGTTTGGTCCAGGTCCGGGAGGAAGTCAGGACCTAGGATGTTGTACAGCTCCTCTACGTCGTGCTTGGACTCGGGGGCTATGTCCCTGATCTCCGTCAGGCCCAATATGTCTGCCTTCACATCCCTGGCGTCATCTCCATCATGATACTCGAGATTCAGTTCCACGTTGTGCCCCCTGACTCCGAAAATGGATGGGCCTAGGAGGAGTTCCGATGAGCCATCAGCGTCCTCGTCATTGAGGATCGCAATTCCAACGACCCTTGATTCGTCTGTGTCCCAGAAGAGTATTGCGCAGGATTCCGCGAGGTCCATCACTGGCTCGCTCGGGACGTTGTCCTCCACCAGCTCCCCCAGTTTCTCCCCGAATGCCTCCATGGTCTTCTGCAGATTTGAGTTGTTCAATGCCTCGAACATGTCGACATATTTCTCGATGGCTTCTGAGGAGCCGTCGTTCTCGTCGGAGCCGTCGGAGCAGTCCTCCTCCCCGTCGTTCTCCCAGTGTGCCGGGATGACCTCGCCGCTGTCGCACGTGAATGTGTCTGAGCTGTCAGACTCGTCGGAGCCGTCGGAGCAGTCTACCTCTCCGTCGTTCTCCCAGTCTGCGGGTATCTCCTCGCCGCTGTCACAGACGAAAACGCCCCCTTCCCCTTCTCCGGAGATCTCCCCGATCCATGACTCGACCTGCTGCTGCACCACTGAGGAAAGCTCGCTGACCCCGTTGTCGAACGCGGGCATCAGTGACTGCCCCATCATGAAGGCCATCCCCATTGGGATCGGGGGGGCTAGTCCGCACTGCACCTCGGTCGTGGCGTTGTCTATGGTCAGGCTCTC
>CERG01032977.1_pt1 | contig 18040 bp, 10 predicted proteins | sample 530861 | NCBI WGS metagenome assembly CERG01 (sample SAMEA2621037, study PRJEB7988) | marine metagenome | biome: marine biome (ENVO:00000447); feature: deep chlorophyll maximum layer (ENVO:xxxxxxxx); material: "saline water (ENVO:00002010), including plankton (ENVO:xxxxxxxx)" | depth 50 m
AAGTTATTATTATGACAATAACGGAAATGAAAATATATAATAATACATGCATGTTGTAACTTTACAAGCTAATATTAAAGTATAATGTTTCAAATAAATAAAGTATATATGTTTTCAAGTATATATCATAGATAATATACACCTTCGAAGGTATAATGTTTCAAATAAATAAAATATATGTTTTCAAGTATATATCATAGATAATATACACATATTATGATGATTATATTATATTAAATATTACGTACTGTAACGAATAGGAACGTGCGGTATATATGTACACCAGCTACATGAAAACTTGAGTGAGTTTGTCGAGCAAGCAAGCACAATTAATTTCGATATTTCGCGAACGTCGTAACTGTGGGAGACTTTGCGGTCGCTGCTGCCGCCAGCTTGGTGTCTCACTGGAAGATATCCTAATTAACGCGAAGGTGTATCAGATCGGCGGGAAAACGTTCCTTTTTATCGGATATGGGCAGGAACGCCGTATTGGGGGTGAGTTCCCTGAAGCACAAAGATTCACGTACTTTGACGAACGTACGGCAAGCGTTTCCAAACGAGAAACACCAAGAACTTAAACGAGAGACTGCTTTTTTGTGCCCAATCGATTTCAAGAATGAAATCCCCCCGGTGCCATTCGAATGGAAGCTCTTGCACGAGCTTGAGGGACAAATCGCCAACCCGCACAATAAAAAAGTCACCTCTGATCAGTATGGACTCAAAAGGGACTTCACCGCGCTTTCGGCAGATCTGGGCATTACCCTGAACCAAATCCTGCCGAACACACATCGAGTGACAGATCCTGCCTCCCTCTTGCATTCTGCGGATGCATCTCTTGTATCAATGAAATGCGGCACATATATTGCGAATGGAGATACGTTAAGCAGCAAGGTGAAGAAGCCTGACCTTTCAAAGGCCCTCTGGCTCATGAATACCCAATACATTTCATCTATGGCTCTGCCTGAGCATCTTGGCCGAAGTGAGAAAGACTGGGCAAAAGTGCGGAAAGGCGACGCAAATGAAGGCCTTTACGGAGCAAAACCTCGCAGAATTCAGCTTGCATCAATCAAGCAGTCTTTTGAGGCTGCCATCGACGCGCCAATTCATGACAAGCATCCCCAATTATCCGCCACCAACATTCTGCCAGTCCTTCCTGACTTCTCCAGATATGAGCGCTCACACATTCATGTCACCTATGATGAAGATCCCGACGTCGATAACTGTAAGACCTTCGATGCTAGTAGTATCAAAGTTGAAGATTCTTTAGCAAAACCATACTCGGTTGCTGGCGTTGGTCCTGAGGCCCATACGGAGAAGTTCGTTACAATGTTTATTCCTAGCAACTCCACGACGTCGGATGCCGATACGACTCCTAAAGACTATCAGTCGTGTCGCGATTATCAGTATAGCTTGCAACATGACCCTGCCAGTGCTTTGAGGACACTTTGTCTTTTCACTGATGAAAAAGTGAGTACAGTTAAATACGTAGATGTGAAATCAAAGCTGGTCCTGCGTAAGAGAAGAAGCAAGCGTGCAAACGAGGACTCGACGGGTCTAGAGTTACGGCCAGGCGGGATCAAAGTCAAACGGACCTCATCAAGTTCAGATAACATGCCAGGGCAGCTAAAGATTTGAAACGCAGCTGTCATTGCCTACAAATAACAGAGCAGAGTGGTCCATCAGGCACCATTGCTCTTCTGCGCTAGAGCACGCGTGCTTCGCAAGTATGGTGAGAGGGTTGATCATATTGATCTGTTCTTTTTGTAAATGATGGAAACCACAAAAAGAACAATTCTCGTGTGTTCGATAGGTAATACTGCGCTTGGGTCTTCTCAGTTTAGTAGAGGGTGACTTTTCCACAAAGATTAAACATCACACAACTCTTCATGTCACTGGCGAAATACAGCGTCGACAAAATTAGTTGCTTCATTCGTCCTGTATGACTCCAAAAAGGGGCTCTGCCTGCTCTACTTGCTCAGAAAGTCCCTTGCTATCCGCATAGTTGTTCAGGTTTTCCTGTGTGGGCATCTGATTGCCAAGCAGAATCGTCAATGACCGCAAGATGGGTCTAAGCGCGGAATCAATACCGAACATGGCCGCTGGGCTCAGGTCAGACTGTCCAACTGCCTCTTCTGCACGCTGCTGAACGCAAAGGTTTCGAAGCTCGCCTGCGCGAACGTCATTTCCTTGTTTTTCTTCCATTAAGGCCCATGTGAGCCATGTCATCTCACTGGTGGGATCCGCCCTTATACCACACTTGTAAAGCTGACGGGCCAATGCGATATTTCCTTCCCGTTCCTCTAAAACTCCCCAAGCATGAAATAATTTGCTTGCATTTTCACTGCGAGGTGATACCCATACACCTCGCTGGAGGAGTTCCCTAGCATAGTCAATGTTACCGACTTTCCACTCCGCGAGCGCCCAAGCTTGCCAGTTTGCCTGATGAAGTGGATCAAGTTTGGTTCCTTGCTCAAATAAAATTCTTGCCATCGTTATGTTTCCCTCTGACGCTTCCAAACGGGCCAACGCCTGCAAGAGGGGAGGGTCCCCCGGATTTAACTTGCATCCTCTGGTCAACAAACTTCTCGCGCGATCAACAAAACCTTGCGTAGCTTCATAAACTGCCCATGAAAGCCAAACGTAACGATTGTTTGGATCTACCATCAGACCACACTGGAAGAGTTTTCTGGCTTGATCACTATTTCCTTCCCGAGACTCTAAAATTGCCCAAGCTTGCCAAAGGGCAGCTGACCGAGCCCCCGCTTCTGTTTTTGTACCCTCCTTGAAGTGTTCGCGAGCTTCTTGAGTCCGTCCACGCTCCATGGCCATGACTCCGAGTGATTGGTACAAATGAGGGCTGGCACGAGAAGGAGGCACCATCCGCATTCCCTTCACAAACAAGTCTCTTGCTCGCTGATAGTTTCCCTGTGACTTTTCAAATATGCCCCACGCATGCCAAGCAGCTGCGTGTGTTTTGTCCGCTGCCGTCGCGGCGTCATATAACTGTCTAGCCTTACTGATGTTTCCTTCTTCAGCTTCAAGAGTTCCCCAGGCTTGCCAAATATACGGATTGTCACCCCCAGTGGCGTCACATCCATCCTGATAGCACTGACGAGCAGCGTCATATTCACCTAGCTGCCTAAGAACTTGACCAATACCAACATATGCGCGTCCATCACGGGGGTCCAAAAGTTTTGCCCGCTGATATACGCGCAATGAATCAAGCCGGAATCTCATACGCTCATCTTTGTTTCTGAGTTTGAGTGCATTGTTCCTCATTTTCGCTGCCTGATGTATGAGGATGTCTTGATTAATTTTCAAGGAAGCTTTCTTGGCTTCAAAAGAGGCGGAGATCGAACTCTGATCCGTTCCGTGCCTCGAACCATCACGAAGAGCAAGGATCTGCTCATTCTCACTATTATGTTGTGCACTAACAAAAACGTTACCCTGTCCCTTTGAACTGGCAGCAACTTGATGACGTACGCCAGTTGTTCCTCTTCTATCGTAGCCGGGCGAGTACGGTCTGACTTTATTTGCCGCGTGACAAACATCGAGCCGTATTTGTATAGGATTCGATATGTAAGAGATAGCAGTTGCCAGTCCCTGGTACCGAAAGTATGAGCGCTTTCTCGGTCGATTCATATGAGGAAAAAATCTGCAGTTTCGTGCAAAGGTCGCCGGACGTGTCTGAAAATATCTATTCGTAAGGTCGTAGGGAGAAGAGACACCATAATGTGAGAGACCCTGGCCGCCGGTGACCATCAGATTGCGACAAGAACGAAGCCAAAGTTAAACCCTTCGATTCAAGGGGTTGCGCTCGTTCGTTATTTGAAACTGCGGGCCGTCCGAGCAAAGATAATATCTCGATCTTCTCGCCTTGCCATTATCTCACACTGAATTTCCTGAACATGCCACGCACACATACATAAAAATGTATGTGTAAAATAATACCTTCGAACGAAACTTACTGTATTTTACGAATGAAGGTAAATATAGATACCTTCGAAGCAAATAAAGTACCTTCGTTCAGAACAAATACCTTCGAAGATATATATTAATATATTGATAAGCGAACCACAACAAATCAGTCACTCGTTCGCCACAGCAATCATATATAAGATCTTACTTATATATAATATAATCATAGAAACACATCGGAATTATATGGAATTATGATTCCTGTGGATTATATGGAATTATATATATATATGATATATAAGATCATATATATGATTCCTTTGGATCCAACCGATGACCACAATGGCTTTCAGGTCTCAGGTACGAAAACTCGATATATGCTGCGTAATCTAATTAGACGAAACTACATCCCATGTACCTTCGAAGGTAATAAATAAACATGAAACGATTTATTTATGTTGGCGTCACCACAAGGACCAAATAAACTATACTTGTGACTGCGACAATAAATAAAATACGAACGAAACTTATTACGTACGTTTCGATTCGTATGTACATACGTATGTCCTTCGTACCTTCGTACGATGGTATTCGACAACACGAAACTGGGCTGTAGTTGTGGACCTTCGCACACTTCACTCCCTGACCTTAAAGGCTCTTAGTGAGCTCTATATATAGTCTTGTTGCAGAGGCATGTGTGATGCTCGTAAGTACGTTTAAAAGCTGCTTTTGGTGCGCTTCCCCTCACCAACTGCCTTGAAGCTACCTTAGAAGGGAAGAGGGTAAATAAGCATGCAAGGAGAGTTACGAAACTTACCTTCCGTCTAGAAATGAAGCCGAGAAATGTCCTTAGAGGCAGTTACGTCGGCGACATAACAGCTCTTTGCAAACTTTCTCCATGCACCCCGAAGCTGCATTCTGACAGCGGCGAGTTTATTGGGACTCCCGTTACGAGAATTTCAGGGAAACAGGATACCTTACTGGCGGGGATAGGAGGAAGTGTGCACTGGTATGACCCTTTCAAGAGAGAAGGCGACCCAGTTTTAGTTGTTTGCACCATCTTCAATGCTGAGAGAATTCACGGTATAGTTCCAGTCGCAATTTTTGATAAGTTCTGCGACCATTCAACTGTTGAATCCTTACACGAAACGCTCGGTACCCCTGAAGTACGAGCGCTCTTGGTGTACGGGGAGCAACGTGTCACAATCGCTGCATTACTCGCAAACGAGAGCAGCTCTTCAAGCGAAAAAGGCCATCTGTGTAAGGTGGCCAACCTTCCTCTGCTCGGGCACTGGGTCCATGATGTATTGCCGCTGGAACGCGAAACGTTGCATTATAATGTTCCTGTTGTTGCAGTTGGACTCGCTGATAATTCAGTTGAGCAGTGGATGATGCCTACATGCAGGTCAGGTAAGGATGTCATGAGTTTTACGCCACGATGTATTCGTCGTGTTGAGTGCGCCATGCGTTCCATGCTTTACTCCCTGGCCCTGCGCGGCGACTCGATGAACGAGTTGGAAGTTGCAGGGGGGACAATCTTTAATCAGATCCAATTGTGGACACCTCGTGATGCAGAAGATTGTCGAAGTGTTGGATTAGGACTTTCGAAGAGTAGGCGCCCACTTCCATGGGCTGTATTGAACGGACATAGAGGTAGTGTGATGCGTGTTCGTTGGGCTCGTCATGGCGCAAGCATATTTTCCACATCCGATGATCGCACAGCTCGTGTTTGGACTGTTCCTCCTAGACGGCTCAAAACGTTGCCAACAGATTTTCCTGATAACCACACACATAACATATTTGGTGGTGCTCTTTCTTTACGTGGTCACGTAGGACGCGTATGGGATTGCCACTTGGTTACTTTAGAGGTGTGCACTCTATTGGTGACTGCAGGAGAGGACTGCACAGTGAGATTGTGGACGCCACCACCTGGATTTTTCTCCCCAGAAAGAGTTGAACACGGTGATGATGTTTTATGTTTTGGCAACATGGAAGCTGAAATTCATGTTGACGAGCCATTGGCCGTCCTACGCGGGCACAAAGGGCGTGGTGTATGGCGCGTCATAAGTATACAATCGCCCTCGGGTGGGAGAGCACTTGTTTCAGCGGGCGCTGATGCGTCAATCAAGTTGTGGGATTTACGTGACTTTGGCCTGAGTGCAGATCGAGATATCCGCGCTGGCTGTTGGGTGACTGCTTCTGATAATCGAAACCGTCATTGTTTGAGGTTTTTCTCAGGCCCGATGCTGCCTCAATTGTACAACAACGTTGCGGCTAAATCTGAATGCAATGGAGACGGTAAGTTAGGTTGCTCCCAAAGTGTCAACATTGCGCTGCAGGGTAAGCAAGCACCTGGACCTTTAAAGGGAAAGTTGGGTGGCAGCAAAGGCGAATACGTCCGAGTCATCCACGTGCCAATATCTTCGACTATTTACGTGGCGACGAACAATGGTGTTCTGCACAGAGTTGACGTGTTGAAGGGTGCGAAGGATATGTGGTGTTGGAGAGAAATATATCGCATCAATCCTTGCGGGCCAATTGTTGCTCTTACCCATGTGAAGTTTGTGAGCTCCGCAGCTACGAATGCCGCCATAAATATGAATGTGTACGGTATAGTACTCGGAGACATACATGGTCGAGTTTCAGTCCTGTTTGTAGACGGAGTGGATGACCGCAAGGCTGAACAAGAGTGCAGGGGATACTTGACTCGAGTTATTCAAATATGGCATGCGTGCGAGCCACGGCGACTGTTGGACGTTTTTCAAGGATCATGGGATAACGATCACCACTCCGATTATCTGTTCACTTCTGAAGTTGGGGGCATTATAAAGTGGTGGAGGAGAAAGCACCTACAGAGTGCTTGGAATGGTGATGCAAAACACGTATCAAATTGGGCAATAGAAGGAATTGCTCCAATGCCTTTTAACCGGCGTGTCTTGGCAGTGAGTTATCACCGAAATTCCAGGGTAATGTTTTGTGGTGATCAAGCTGGAAATATCGCAGCTTTTGACGGAGCTGGAATCAATGATCACGGCAGATCCAAACATTTGCATTCGTCACATACAACAATCTTACCTCTCTTGGCAGCCTCGACGAGTAAGGCCAAAAACGCAAGCACTGTTACATTTGTGAAAATTCGCAATACAGGTAATTATGACTTCAGTACTACTCAGGAGACCCGAAGGGCAGCATTGAAGTTTTTTACTGGTGGCAGAGATGGTTGTTTGTGCACGTTTATTCTGCGTCAAATTGCACGAGCCGGTTCTCTGAAGTCGGAACAATTGAGCTCCAGTGATAGCGCCATCAACCCTAGTGACGGAAGTGCACCTTTCCATTTGCCGAATTCATTCAAGTTTGAAGGTCGGAATGCATCGAATAGCTCCCGAATTCCCCATGAACAAATGCGTATTTGTACTAGCTCTCATCCATCTGAAGAAGTTAGGAACAAATTAGACGCAATAGTCAGTTCCACGCCATATCAGTTCATACGTCTCGCGAAGAAGCATTTTTCCAACATTTCAACAGTAAGAGCTGTTACATGGAGTAGCGAGCATGTACGTAGCGTTGATAGAGACTCAAAGATGAAGGGTGCGATAGACGAGTCCATATCTGTCGTTGCAGGCTTTAAAAACACAGAATTTATTGTGATTGACGCTTCAACAAACTGTGAGCTTCTCCGTGTGCAGTGTGGAGGTTGGCACAGACCAGTATATCTGCTGATTGGAGAAAGCAAATTGCGTGGCTTATCATTTGCATTCTGCCAAGGAGCGAAGCTGACTCTAATAGAAAGCATCCCCTGGAACATCACAGATCATGGGGTTGACGCCCCTGATGACACGTGGAACTCGCGTTATTTAAGGGGTTCGTCCCATGGGTAAGTTATAGCTACGGCTACGTTCACAGATTGTATCGCGATCCCCCGGGCAAGTCTGCCAATCGATCTTTCAAAGCAATTCCCCATACTTTTCTGCTTGTGATATGTCGTCATCTTTACTTAACTTATTACAATGCGCAGGCGTGAAATTCACACTATTAAATTTCTTCCGCATCCAAAAGCTAGCAGCCAAATTTTTGGGTTGTTGACAGGTTCTGAAGACGGCACCATCATCTGTCACCTGCATACGGTATCTCAAGTTGGGCACGCGTCTCGACAGTCTATAGAGGTGGGAACCCATATTGGAGGCACGGCGGTTCGTTCTTTATATCTTTTTCCCGAGCTGGCCGGGGGTGGGCTTGGGATTCCTGCACACAAAGATTGCTCTTATATCCTCCTTTCTGCTGGTGCCAAAGAAGTCGTCATGGCATGGCGAGTCAAATGGATACAGAAAACAGAATTTAATTCATCAGATGAGCAGCCATGGGAAATCAGAACCACCCTTTTGGCAGCAGCTGGCCGAACAGAAAAAAATGATGTTTACAAGACATTGAAAACAGAGCAGAAATTCAATGTTGGGTCAAAAACATCTGATGTGAGGTGTATGGCTGTTGTCGGGTTTGTGCCTATACAGCCTAGCGAAAAAATCGTTTCTTCTAATTATTGCGTTGGTTGTTATGTAACATTGACAGCGATGTCAGAAGGGTCCCTCAAGGTGACTATACTAGACACTGCTAGACAGAGTGTTGACGCCTGCGGAAGTATACTTCCAGTGGCTGAATTACGATATCATATCCGACCAATCATTTCGCTTGCAGCAATCGCGGTACCCCTTGATACCCACGGAACCAGCAATGCTGTTCTCGTTTGTAGCGGTGCTACTGATGGAGAAATAGCCATATGGGACCTTACTGAGCTTAGTGCAATGATTTCGGGTACAAATACATGTGGTTTTGGCAAAGACATTGGCAACAAGAGCCCTGTGAGTTCGATTGCTGCTTCACATCGTTCAGGCGTGAACAGTGTCGCAATGGCACGTGTTCCCAGTGGATCCCCGGGGCGTTTTATCATTTCAAGTGGTGGCGATGACCAATCGCTTCTTGTGTCGCTCCTATCTGTGGCCCGGTGTCTTACATCACAGAAGCAAAAACCATTTAGTGTTTCTGTGGCTTTGTTGAGAACGGTTATCACTGATTTTGCGCACGGGTCATCGATAAAAGGAGTGTGGATGAACCGTAATGGGGTGGTGGCTACCACTTCTCACGATCAACGACTTCGGATGTGGACTGTATATGAATCTGGTAGTTCAGACTTTTCCATTGCATCTCTTGCAGGAAGTTTTGTTGATTGTCCTGAACCCGAAGCATTGGATGCATGCCCCATATTTTGCGACGAAAGCATGTTACGTGTTGCTATTTCAGGACGTGGGCTACAGATATTTCATTTTTAAATAATGAGGCGAAGTAGGCGATGACATTTATTGAAATTTCTTTTTAATCTTATCGCTGATCTTTCTTCGCATCGCCACTCGAGCACGAGGATATCCAGATTTTGGTGCCATGCAAGTTCCTATATTGTTACCCAGTGCTAGCTGAGGAATAAGTGTGGGATTCCAGTCTTACCAAATCTGGTAAAGCTTCAAGGGGCCAGCAGTATGTACGTATCAGATCAAGGGACCAATCAAATGGATTACGTGGACCTGCCGCTTTTTTGGCAATCTCTATTGTCGCCAGTCATCTGATAAGTACTTTGTCGCCAGTCATCAGATGAGTACATTCATACCGAACGCAACACTAGCGTTCGGTGGTAACACTGGTTGAATGGACCTGTTCGTTTCGGAAGGAACATGGAGCCTTTCAGAATAAAAACTTCCCTCGAATATTCAGTACACGTCTGAACAGTAGCAACCATCGCCCATGAGTGAGAAGAACAAGTTCGCTTGCCTCACGCGCCCTTCAAAGCTTGCAGCGGCGTCGGGATCGACCCAGGACAGGTCGAGTGGTTCGGGTCGGTCTTCTACTCGGATGCGTTCGCCTGGCTTTAATGGTTCCGTGGGGCTGTAGTTGCGCAATCTTGAGTGTGTCAAATTGTAAATGCTCTTTAGGTGTAACTTCAGTGCCAGAGTGATTGACATAATTGTTGCGAGTTCTATATCCTGTCGCACTGCAACATAATCTGCTTCCGTCGATGTTCGCACAGTCATTTCATTGCTCGATAATGTGATGTGTCTTTTGAGTGAGTCTGGCAACATCGATGTTCGGAGCATCACAATTCGACTCAAGTGATGGGCTGTAAACAAGACCTCATCATGCGTTGAGAAAGGCAACGATGCGATGAGATTAGCGAGGAAACATATATACGGGATATGTTCTCCACGGTTAGAATCTTCAAATCTTCGCAATAAGCTCATAATGAATTTAAAGCGCGCCGCGCGGGTCTTATTTACCAACTTGTAGAGCTTTTGAACTCCATCGTCGATGATATCTGCTCTGACTAATTTTGGTTCCTTGAAAGTGAAAAGATGGTTACTCACCATTCGAAAAAACGCAGGTTGGGAGAAAGTTGAACATACCTTAATTCCCTCAGCATGAACCATTTTGTCCCATTTTTGTGCGCGTCGGGCACCCGAGTGCAGTTTTTTGCAGAAAACAAACATGAGTTCAGCACCAGCACATAACTGATTATCGAAGAAGGTTGGATGTTTGCCATGTAGGTGCTTCAGCAGCCGGGACACAAGTTTTCGTATTGTCACCGAAGGGTCAACATGTAGAGCAATGAGCGATGGAAAGCAGGACATAGGGTGTATATGCCCTTGTCGCAGAATTATCTCGCTGAGATGCAACGCTTTAAGGCGAACAGATGTCTCAAAATCAGTGCAAAGAGCAAGAACACAAGGCCAATAACGTTGTGCTAATGCATTTGATAAGTTGCTTTCGTGTTCACCATTTACCATTTGAAAGTCTCCTAGACTTTTAGCATTGTCATGTTCAAGGGCAGGTCCCGCGGTGTAATGATGATGTCGTCCGTCTCCTGTACTCCAAGTCTTATAGTTACCTCTGGCCCTTGTTTGATGTTTCATGTTATGAGGCATGGTACTCGGAGCACCCGCGATCTGCTTTAGGGACTTTTCTTCATCTTCGCGTAAATACTCGTCGATTATTAACAATGCCTGCTCTTTGAGACCTTTATCGGCAGACAGATCGAGTGCCGCATGCATGATTCCATCAACAGACGTATCATCAAAACCTCTACTGGCAGTTATTATCAAGTGCGCGCGAGAAATAAATACGTAGCCGCACGCTTGTAGAGCAATCCTTTTAATGCCAAATCCAAACATGCCTGAGTGTTGCAGAAACACCTGGAACAAGCGCATCAAAGATACGGGCAAGAGAGCCTCCTCATTAGAGGTCTCCAAAATATCTGCTCCGTACCTTGATAGATTTCCAAGGACAAAAATGGCACGCGACACATGGGCAGTTTCTTCCTGGGATATTCCATATTTCTCCTTCACACCATTCAAGAATTTTAAAAACCGTCTTGAAACTTGCAATGCTCCCGATGCCATAGGAGATTTGGGCGAATTTCGTGCAACGGTGCACAGACATCGAGAAGCATAATGTAAAACGCCGTGATATGTACTGCGCAAAAGAAGCACACGCAAATCCTTCTCCACTTCATTTGCAACACAACTTGTTATTGTGGTCTCATTAACCACAGCATCTACAACTGAAATGCAACATTGTAGCTGCATTGAATTGATGGAAGTGTTCTCGGTTTTTTTCAAATATGGGTGCACCGCCATAGCAAACTCCAAGGGATGGTTTGCTGGAACGCATAATCGCCGATCTGTTGCACAAATCACGTGGACACCAAGAGCGTAACGTACCGCTATCGGAAACAAGGATAACCCCTGTCGAAATGAAGCATGATCTCCTACATCTTTGGAACGAATGCCACCAAATTCAAACGAGTGACACTCAGGTTTCTCTTCATGATGCAAAAAATGGTTGATCACAGCGCGACACAAGCGCTGTGCCTGATCAACCAGCAAGGCAGGGCAATCCGCATCATGACCACGAACATGCTGGCTGTCTTGCGAGAAAATTGCGCGTCTTAAAATAACAATGATGGGAAACGATGGTAAGAGGGGTAGTCTGGCCATTCCTGTGCGACTGACGCTCCAATATATTTTCCAGATTACTTCCACAAAGCTTTTTGCACATTGAGCGGCAGATTTACCGAATTTCTTGACAACCTTTGCATTTGGTGTTAGCTCGTTATCATCAAACTGGAGCCATGCTTCGCGGAATATTCCGACAACTAGCTCTTGGATGGCAGGATCATCATCAAAAATGCGGAAAGCCAGACGACTGAGAATTTGATTGCTTTCATTCGAATCTTCAGAAGCACATAGATATTCTCGCAATACATGCACCACTCGTCTCCGAACACTGACTCCAACATCAGATAAACGTTCAACGATAGCATCGTGATACGTAAATGGAACTCCTGGATGTCGTACAACATGCTTGCCGAGCATGTCGACCATGGTGTGCCGCACCATTGTGCCGTTATCCGACAATCTCCTTGCCATCATGAGCCGCATTCTGTCAGAGTTCAATAATCTGAAATCGGCGTCGATGACGCCAGCAAGTGCACGCACTGCAGCTGCCCGGACTGAAATAGCAGCATCCTCAAGAGCTCCGAGTATTCGACGTAAAAGTACGTCGAACTGCCTGGCAAGCGGATATCTTTGTTGCAGAATTCGGCACAGACGAATGGCAATTGGACGCGACAACCGTGTACCGAATGTATCTGTGCTTGAATCGCCTGTCACGCGGCTTTTGAAACGGTCGTATAGTGTGCGGTACATTATGGGATTTCCACCAGGCCCGTCAAATTCGGATCGGAATCCCAACCCATTCCATTCAGACTCTCTTGTCAGCTGTGCAAGTGAAAATGCCACAGCTGGGATTTCCATTTCGTGAGAGATTGTTTCCTGCGTGACAGCTTGGCAAACGTTCCAGATATGCATGCACTCAAGTGTAAGCATGTCAGGACCGTCGGCGAAACTGCTTTCTGAATCAACACCAGTGCAACATGTATTGCGCACGAAACCTGCATCCTGACGCGCGGATTTCAAAGCGCTGCTGGTGGACTTTGAGAGATGGGTGTCCTTTTTGCCGTGCACATCGGCATATGCGAGCGATTGCACGAGGTCGTCGCGCTCGCATGCGACACTATCTTTTTTGACTTTCGTAGCAATCTGCCCGAGGATGTCCAGTGCAACCTCTCTAACTTTTATTTCTGTTGAACTTATTCCGCGAGAGGACAGAAGCTGTGAAGACAAACTCAAAAGCACAAGGCTAGCTCCTGGCCACTCCGGCATATTCAGAACGGTCAGCAGGTCTGAAACTACGTTACTGAGCCGACCTTTGAAGTCAAAATCTTGCACCTTCGCAGAATGCCAAGTCAAGAGGAATTCTTTCCAGAAATAGTGACTCCAATGAAAAGCTGGTCCGCAGCCAGTTTCATGGTTAGATAAAGTTGCCATGTCTTTGATCTCAGCCACAGATTTTAAGTTTGGATGCAAGGCAACACAGGATTCAATGCATCTCAATAATACTGCAGATATTACCTGAATTGAAATAGAATCATCCTGCGGTAGCAAGAGGCGACGAAGTCTACGACCGCTTGCTGGCAGTTTCAAAAATGTAGCTAATGCGTCGTCAATAATGAAACTGCGATGTTCTGGGTAGTTCTTGAAAGCAGAGACAACTACCTCAACAGCGTTAGGATGTATCAAATCGATTCCCTCGATTGTAAATGACGCCATGCACACGCTCATAACCTGGTAAACAGTTGAAGAAGGTACTGGTATAATGCTCAGAAGGTTTGCAAGCTGACGCAGGATTGTTGCAAGCAGATTGACTAAGACATCAAAGGCCTTTGATTGTCTTATTTGTTTGACAATGACGCTATCATCGTCAACCTGAGACTCTTCTTCAACCCGACACTCTTCCGCGTCAGTAAATTTGCCACTCTTCGATTTTGCATCGGAATCATCATCATTTGTCGCGTCTTGTTGGAAAGAAGTTGACCTTAGAGCTTTATACGAGTTTCCAGAGCCCGAGAAAAACAAGAAGACATTACAGGTTAGATGATGCTGAACTGCATTTACCAATTCTTCGATAACATCCTCCCGGTAAATTTCCATCGACATATCACTTGAAGTGAGAATGTACATCGCAAGAGAAACGGCATCCAATGCGCTCAGAATTTCTTTCATTTTGGACCTTGCAGGGTTGCAGAGAATTTTATGGGTACAACCAAATTTGATGTGTGCTGTCAAAATTTGCAAAATTTGCACGATATCAGTTGACCTCACATGTCGCAATAGCCCGCAATTGGAAAGAACCTTTATCTCGTCAACTAATTTACGAGGAAAATGGCCAAATAAAGGCCCATTTCTTGACAGAATACCCTGCAGATCCACAAAAAAAAACATTTTTATGACAGGACTTTTGGAAGACGCCATACATGTCTCACCTGTTCGAAATACTCTTGAAGCGATTCATTGAAATCATCTGCAGAGCAGACAAATGGTAAGATTCCCCTAGCCGCGAACGAACGTGTCATCATCCAAGATTGCGCACCTAGTATCTGCTTTTCACTTTTGTCGCAGGCCACCCTTCCGCGCTTGATCGTACACATGGACTGAGAAGGGTTTATTACCTGTGCACACTCCACACTGAGCTCAAAACGACGGGTCAAACAACGCGAGTGAATCACCTTTGCTGATTGTTGTCTGGTTGCGTCATCAATCATCGAAATGCTGTTTTGATCTTTACCAACAATTGTACCTTGTAGAAGTGGAGGATTTGACTTCCGCAAAGGTCGAAGGGCTGGTCAAGAGAAAGAAAGTCAACAAGGAACAGATGCAGGGTCAGTCGCGGCGATATTGAAGACAAGTACAATAAACTTACGATTGACATCAAAATGACCAGGCCATGTGTCGAACACGGCTCGGCGGAAGGTAGTTCCGGGCGAGGGAGATGTGAAAAGCTTCAAAGAACTCGATCTGAAAAGTTGAATGTTTATTGTCGCGCAGACCACAGATCGAGCGAAATACCCACAAATACGAAATATCTGCCCTGAGAAGAAGTCGACCGACAAGCGTCGCGAGTGCATCGGATGATTCTGGTTCTTTGGCCAGTAGTTTCTCGAGCAAAGGTGACAAACGTACGACTGGAAGAGGCAGGTAGGGATTTTCGAAAGTTGAAAGATTAGACAAGCGCAAAGCGCTATTTCGCTCTTCGATGTCGGTCGAAGTCACCATGGTTGTTGACTTAACAGGCAATGTGTATGTGTTGTGTTCAATAGTAGCTCAGAGGCATACACTCTCGCCGCAGGAGGGCTTACGTTTGTTCAGCCTGTACAGCCTGTTCAGCCTGTTCAGCATGTTCAGCCTGTTCAGCCCTTCTGGCTGTTCAGCTGTCAGAAGGACTCTCCATTTCAGAAGGTAATATTATACCTTTGAAGTAAGGTACCTTATATAATAAGGTGCGAGTTTCGAAGATAGAGGTTTTATCGACGAAGAAGGCACTTTGATCCACTGCATGCCGCTATACTGCTCCGCACATCAACCAACATCAACGACCTGCGACTCCGAAACGATACACTGCTTACGAAATGTCTAAAAAACAGAAGACATCGCGAACGCTCGCTCTTTTCGACGTTGATGGCACGCTGACTGTTCCTCGCCAGGTAAGTCGTGATGATGTCCCGCAAATGCACAGCGGAGTCCCTGACACGACGACTCTTTTCAACGACACTGTGCGCTTTTGGCAGGAAGCTGACGAAACTATGTTAACTTTCATGAAAACGCTGCGAGAGGTGCGCACTGCTGTTTTCTGACCTAAATCGTACGTAAAATTACGATTCGTACCACTACAGAAAGTGACTGTCGGAATTGTCGGCGGGAGCGACCTCGTTAAAATAAGAGAACAGTTAGGCGAGAACGGTGTGTCCATTTTCCCACCTTTTCTTTTCTTAAATATTTGAGTATTTCCGACACTCATCGTCCTAACGTCTTGCGCCCGAATTTGTCTTCACAGCGGATAAAGAATTCGATTTCCTCTTCTCAGAAAATGGTCTGATGGCATTTAAAGCAGGTGTTCTGCTGAAGGCAACGAGTTTCAAAGATCATCTCGGAGAGGAAAAGCTGAAAAAGTTAATCAACTTTATTCTCATTTATATCGCCAACTTGGACATTCCTATCAAGCGCGGCACTTTTGTTGAATTTCGCAATGGTATGCTCAATGTGTCCCCCATCGGTCGAAATTGCAGCCAGACTGAAAGAGACGAATTCGAGAGATACGACAAGCAAGCTCAAATCCGTGAAAAAATGGTCAAAGTTCTGCAGACACAATTTGCGGAGTACAACTTGACATACTCTATCGGTGGTCAGATCTCCTTTGATGTTTTCCCACATGGTTGGGACAAGACATTTTGCCTCCAATTTGTGGCCGATCATTTTGACGAGATTCACTTCTTCGGTGACAAGACACAAAAGGGTGGGAACGATCATGAAATTTTTACCTCACCCCGGACGATTGGACACACAGTCACGTCACCTGAGGATACGCGCATGCAAGTCAAACAGCACATCCTTGACCGGTTATGATCCTTTTCATGACTCGGCGTTGTTTACTTTCGAGTTTGCGGAGAAAGCAAGCATAACAATATAAAATGACTACCTAGCGTTGCTGCAGGCCTAGGCTCAAAGACTAAGTAACTTATTTATATATTGTGAAACTATTCACGTGCATTGATCATCGGCTTGGCAAACAGAACATTTCTTGCGACAGAGGATTCCTGTCGAACCCAAGTTGTCACATCCTAACAGGCGCGGAATGTTATGTGTCTGGAAACTGGGCTTCCAGATGTATTTCAACATCGTAGTACCACAGCATCTAGATGGCACAGCGTATTTTTCATCTAGCATCTTCGCGAAATGAAACCTTGCCCGTGGTGTGACCGGCGGGAAATTGGTAGGGCATGTTGGGATCCTCCCTCCCCTATGATCCAGTGAGTATTCACTTCGTCGCTAGCTACCTAGATCCCGCAAGTAGCATGGCATCGCACTAAATTCGATCGGGCCAAAGTCAAACGTGGTGGTTCCAAATCAATCTCGTATGCTTGATTCAAATTTCTGATATCAAATCCAGCGTTTTGGAAAGCCTTCTTGCCCTGCTTTGACACTATCCTACGTTTCACTGTCGCATTTTCGCGCATATTGAGCAACGTCGAATGATTCATGCTCAGCTTAGCGTCTTCAAGCATCTTATAATCGATCCGCGCTTGACGTTCTGCCTTGATGCCACCATTGGCGAATGCCTCAGCACAAACTCGTTCGAGAGAAAAAACAGGTCTGTCATCAAGATATGTCAAAGTTGATATCTCAGATATCATTCGCTTACGATAGTTCTGCAGTGATCCAACGATTGGATTTCCTTGCAAATATAAGCATGCAAGGGATGGTACGGACGTGAAAAGATGGATCATGTCCTCAGGTTCCCCGCGCATGTTATTTTGCTGCAAGTCCAAGCAAGTAAGCGAAGAGCAATGAATGAGATCAGCAATGCCTTCTAAACAGTGTATTTTACAGTGGGCAGCCTGATGTGAAATGCGATAAGTTTCTAAGTGAGCACGAGCTGACATCACTGGTCACGACCCGCTCAAAGCCAAAAGAAAAAAAGAGAACTGTGGGATTTTTAGACAGTGGAAAACTGCTTGGATAAACTTGTCGTCGTTTTGAAAACAGGAGTTGAGGGATGCAACCCACCGAAAGCGTTTGCAAGTTTTTAAGCCTAGCTAAGTTGCCAAGTTTGCCGAGGTTATTATAAGATACATTCAACGAAGTAATTGAAATGGGTAGGGTTGGAGAGATGGCCATGATAAAATTTTGTTGTGCAAAAAGACACCGAAGTTGGACGCAGTTTTCAAGCCCGTCAAGTTCCTCTATCCCGTTCCCTTCAAGGAAAATTGATCTCACAGCCGTGTACTCTTCTAAATGCTGTATCCGGGTAAAACCTTTGAAGTGAAGGTAGAGACTCTCATTCAGCAAAGGCGAAGTATATCCTCCAGTCTCCCTGCAGTTTGACCGAAGCCACTCCTTTGTCATCACGCGTTCCATCCTTCTTAACAGTCGACATTATTTGGAAAAACCAGAATACTATCTTGTTA